>Ga0209208_10000784_pt1 | contig 43067 bp, 34 predicted proteins | sample S1TSphfallax_3_FD_187694 | JGI IMG/M metagenome (GOLD analysis project Ga0209208, IMG submission 187694) | Host-associated microbial communities from peat moss isolated from Minnesota, USA - S1T2_Fd - Sphagnum fallax MG (SPAdes) (version 2) | ecosystem: Host-associated > Plants > Peat moss >...
GACGAAGGCTATAACTTTACTTCAAACCTCATCTCAATCGGAGGTCTACACACAAAATTATGCAACCCCAAAGTCGCGAAAAACCCAACTTTGACAATTTCGGGACTCCCATTTGGGTTTAGGGTTTAGGTCAAAATGCCATTTGGACGTGGGCCTCGTGGAAAAGCATAAAGTATATTATAAGGGGGAAGGTGATGGCTTCCCCCAAGTCCGGGCCGTGGTGAGTTTTGTGAGTCCAAATTGCCAGTGGTTCGTCCTAACATCAAAAGTGCTTCAACTATACATGAACCACCTTGTGTTAGTTTTGTGTAGGTCTGTGTGAGTAGTTGACACTTGTCACTCTTCCTAGTCCCATCCCAAAGCTCCAACATGCCCTTTACCCTTCCAAAATGTTACGAGCCAGGGAGCGTGCCCCGACTCCTTGCTCTTCCATTGTTTTCAGTTCAAGTCAAAGGTTATGTGGCCTTGACACACTATAAAAATAATAATAATATGGTATTAATAATATAACATAATAAATTAAAAATTATTATACATCAAATAACTATTAGTAACAAAAATGATGGTGATATATTATAATATATAAATATTGAATATTATTAAATATTATTTGAATATTATAGATTATGCTAGTATATTTTTATACACCTACATGGTTATATAACCTAAATAACATTAGTTATTTTATAAATATCTTACATATTAACTACAAATATTAAAAATAATATCTATAATAATGAAATTTTATTAAGAGCATTTTTAAAAAAATAATGATAATTTTTTTTAATGATTATCCATTAATAGTTTCCCCCTTTTTATCATAATATTTTATTAATTATTAATAATAATAAATTACAATGTTTAATTAATTATTAGTGAAAAGTATATTGTAATAGTATCATTCATTATTATTATTCATTATAATTAGTTAAACATACTTGTTAACAATATTACAATTAATATTATTTTAATACAATTCAGTATTAACAAATGGATAAATATCAGAAAATAATAATATTATTCTATTAATCAAATGCATATGAAGTTTTAGTATTAATAAGAGAATTATTAATGCTTGTTAAATCTATTTTTAGTGTAATTAAAACATTTAGTAACATAATAATGTCTTAGTAAAAATAAGCAATATTACAATTTTTAAAAATGAAATATTAATAAATGTAATAGTGTTAATATTTATTGTTAGTCATTATTATCAATAATTTAATAGTAATCAATAACTTAATATATTATTATGTTTGAAAATTACAAGTAATACAAGATTTGAAAGGGCATATGTAGTTAATTGGAACACAAATAATTGGTTGACTATTTCCCAAGATTGCATTATACATGTATTGTTCATTTTGTGAAAATGGACCTATTTCCATATTTTGATTATTAGAAAAGTAATTGAAAGGTATTATAAATCATTATGCATTACCCATTCATATAGGTGTAAGCAGAAAACACCATGTTAATTTTTTAAAACATTTGCTCTCACATCAACAAATCCACATCACCAAACAAAAGAATGTAAATATTGCAAAAAACCCTATGCAATACCCACATTCATGAAACAAAAAAATTAATATATATGTAAGTAAGGCATATATATATATTTATTTTTCTCATCCAATGAATGGTTGACACATGGGCAAGTATGATGACTTGAACCCTTCATCTTTTTGAAAAAAATTCAAATCATTAACTATTACACCATTGGTCAACATAATGACAAAGATTGTCATCTTTTGATTATGAATAGTTTTTTTATTACCCTATTGAAATTGTTTAGTGTAGATATGTTATTACTATGTAAATCTTAATTTTAAGTAGTTTATGATTATGTATAATTTTAAGGATTACAAATAATTAAAAACTATAATGACATGTTTTAGATTATTTTTAAACCCCAAATATTCTCCCTAAAGCCTAAATGTAAAGCGTAAACCCTAAAATGTAAAACTTAAAACATAAACCTACGATAACATTAACCCAACTTTAAAGCCTAAAGCCTAATCCTAAATTTAAAACTAAAAACCTAACCCTAAAACCTACAACCTAACATTAAAACCTAGTCTTAAAGCCTAAATCCTAACTTTTAAATTGAAAAATCAAACCCAAAATCTTGAAACCAAAACTATAAAATTAAAACCTTAAACCTAAATCTTTTACCTTTAAGCCCAAAATTTAAACCTTAGAACTTAAACCTAATGCCTAAATGGAAACCCTTAAGCCTAAAGCTTAACTTTAAATTTAAACCTTTGATTTAAACCCCAAATTGTAAACCCTAAAACCTAAACCTTTAACCTAAATGAAAACCCTAAAACCTAAAGCCTAACCTTAAATTTAAACCTTTTACTTAAACCCCAAATTGTAAACTCTAAAACCTAAACTTAAAGCCTAAATGAAAACCCTAAGACTTAAATCCTAACACCTAAAGCCTAACTTTAAATCTAAACCTTCTATTTAAACCCCAAATTGTAAACCATAAAACCTAAACCTAAAGCTTAAATGAAAACCCTAAAACCTAAAACCTAACCTCAAATCCTAAAGTTATAAGCCTAACCTTAAATCTAAACCTTCTACTTAAACCCCATAAATATATTTTTAAAATATGTAATACTTGCACATAAGGCTTGTTGAAAAAGTAGTCTATTGGTTGGAACCGCCTTAAATGAATCCCCATTCAAGAATGGAATACTTGCATCCACCATATTAAAATGTTTGAATGTTTGGAGCACACATGACTTTATATGACCATTATGTGAATATTGCGAAAGAGGAAAAAAAAACCAATGTGTGTTTTGAGCCCCCATGTGGGTGCTGCAACTAAGAAGGAAAAATTAAATGTGGGTTTTGAGGCCCCATGTGAGTATTACGAAAAAGGAAAAACAAATCCAATGTGTGCTTTGAGCCCCATGTAAGTATTGTAATTGAGAAAGAAAATTTTAATATGTGTTTTGCCAATGATATGCAAATATTGCATATAATATACTTATCTAATAGCAAACAAATCAAAAGAATGGGTATTTCATCTTTGGTATTAGTGAATTTTTGGTGTTTATGGAGGTATTATGGGTTCATTATTTTAAGCATGTATATTAGGGTTAAAACATTAAAATATTGCATCAGAAAACAAGGTGATTCAAAATAATTGTTTAATATGGCCTATGAAAACATTAAATTAAGAAATGCAAAAAAAATTCATGGAAAATCCAAAATATAAAAAGTAGTAATCCATATCAATTTGTACAAAAATGTCCATCATCGTTAAAACCATGAACTTGACAATAAGCTTTGGCAATCTCCTCCAGTTGTATTGCGTGATGAGTGTACATTTGGTGATGCCTTTTAACAAAAAAAACTACATCTGCCACAAATCAATCCTTCGAAATTCCATGCAACCTAAATCAAAATTTACACATTAAAAAAAAAATCATTTAAAAACTTTAATTGAACAATTGAACTTTAAATAATGAAAGGGTTTGAAAATAAACACCATTAGTGAATGGTTTTTTATGCATGAAAATAAAAAATAGCCTACATCTTTTCAAGTCGAATGGACTTGTATAATTCTTGCTCCCATAAGGTGGCATTCCATGCCACTTTTGCCCTCCTCGCATAAGATAACTTAAATTGAAGGATGGTGTCACCAAGTTCTTCATCTTTTCAATTTGTGAAAATGTATCTCAAAGGATGTATCCCACATCCCAATTAGAAATGCCCAAAAATTTCAACAAGATTTTTTAAGCAAATTTGACCAAATGTGATTTAAAAACCTCTTGATGCCCTTGTGCTTTTTCTTCCAGGTAATCTCATTCCGATGTAACTTTTGCTCATCCACAAATAATTGCCTTACATTCATTCCATCCCAAAATTGATTATGCATCACTCCATATGCAGGCATTCATTGTCGATTTTGATGTAGGGCCCCCTTCACAAGTTGAAAGGTACCCAAGATTTCCCTTTTTAGCAATGGACTCATGCACCTTCTTTTGGTGTGGAGTTAGTATCCACTTTACAGCATATGATTCCTTGCACTTTCCAACTTTGCAAGATTGCTTCAAACCCTTCTTGACCCATTTTAACCACCCTTCCTTGCAATTTAAAGAGCAGGAAAGACCTCCAAAAATATTACATCATGGGCTGTTGAAAGGGCTTTTTCAACTTAGTGCTCTTGGTTTGATAGTTCATTAGTTGCATCAACTTGAAGAATCACACCACTAGAAGCATCTTCCTCTAGGTTGCCCATAAGGATGGGGGCGTTTTCAGGGTGCCTCTCTGTATTTTTTTTTGCACCTTTGCACCATATTGGAGAAAGAAAATAAAATTGAAGAAGATGTGTGGTAAGGCAAACAGGGATAAAGCCTGCCTTTCTTCTCTTTGGAAATGGTTGGGCAGGGTAGGGTAGACATGGATAGAGCCTACCTTGCCTTGTTTCCTTATGGTTTTCTCTGGCGATAGTAGCATAGGGTAGACAAGGACAAAACATGCGTTGCCCTTCTTTTCTTTGGTTTTTTGTGCAAGTCAAACTAGGACAAAACCTGCCCTGCCCTGTGGTGATGGCAAGGCAAGGCAGACAGGACAAAACTTGCTCTCCCCTGCTACTTTCTAGTTATATGTGGTGATGGCAAGGCAAGGCAAGGCAGAAAAATCTGCTCTGCCTTGCAACTGTGGTTATGTGTGGCGATGGCAAGGTAGAACAAACATGCTTTGCTTCGTGACTCTCTGGTTTTGTGTGCCCTACTACTCTTTGGTTTTGTGTTCTCTCAGGTTCACACACACACACACACGGGATGCTGATGCACTGAAGCAATGGCGGAGGCAGCTTTGGCAGCGATGGCAGAAACTACAATTTTGCAGCACGGCTCCTCCTTACTCGAGCTCCTCCTTTGGCAGCAATGGTGAAGGGGCTACTACAGCGCTGTTGCTAAGGAAAAGGAGACAAAAGGAAGAAGAAGAGGAAAAATAATGAAGAAGAAGAAGAGAGGTGAGGGGGTAGGTAGGTGTTTAGGTTTGAAATTGAGGGGCATGGTAAGGTAAGGAAAGGGGGCAAAACCAAAAAAAAAAAAGTCCCCTAGTCTAAGTTCATCCAAAAACAACTTGAACGGACTCATCCCTCAACTGGTGCACTGGTGGGTGCTGGGTCAAGGGGCCCATAGATGCATGTGCATGGTTAGTACATAGCTAACAAACCTGGATAGCTATGTATGTGCCAGGAATACAATGGAAAAGTATCTTTTGTCCACACATCATCCATCCTGCACGGTGCCCTTGTGGGTTCACTCTTTTTTAAAGGGGATGGGGGACTTCTATAAATATCCCCCCGGCCCCATGCATAAAACATCCAGATGTATTTTTATCATGCAGATGGATATCATCATAAAAAGTCATTAGGTACCCAGTTTTTCACCGAAATCAAATTATGCCCCTGATGTAAAGTGCCACTTGTGTAACAGTTCTGTAGTACCTAGCCCCCAGTTAGGCAGTAATTGATTTCTTTTTGTGGAATTGTTGGAATTGCATGAAATATATATACCCTGCCTACCATACAAAAAACCTGAAAGGAAAATGGAAAGAAGCTAACATCATTATTTAGTATATAATATTATTGGATTACAAATTAGTATTACTTTTACTGCCAAATATAAATGGCAAAAAAACATAATAATTATTATGTACCTGATCAGGCTATGTACATACTACTGGTATGTTGAAGAATGTTTTGATGTCTTAGGGCGACTTTAGACCAGGGTCCAAGGTCCAGGCACCAATGAATTCAAGCAATCTTATTGGTTGAAAGCTTTAAATTGGTCCCAAGGCCTTTAGATGAGGGTTCAAGACCAAAAAGTGGCAAACTGGGGCTAAACCTACATGGCACCTGTTTTGGAGGGAAAATCAATTGGTTCGGACCAAAAAAATTAGTGCTAGAAGGAGAGCTCCTGATTTGGAGAACCAAGGGACCAAGGTATAGCCCAACTCAAGGATTCAATTTGCTTAAAATCTGTTCTTATTCTCTTATTGTACTCAGGATGTGTTTACGGTCTCTCATCAAAGATCCTCTTGACGCTGTAGCTGCACAGACATGAACACTACAGAAGCTTCGAGTATGACCAATATATTCATAACTGAGTAGGCATAAAAACCTGCCTTAATTTGTGTAGGTTTAGGGCTTAGAGCATCTCCAGTGGTGCTCAGTATGTGATCTTGCACAGTAAAAATGGATGAAGGAAATCCAACCTCTACCAGTTTGACTTAGGAAATTGGTTTTGGCTCTGCATAATTGCGCAGCTGGTATGACGCGCCAGGAGCACTGTGCACCTGCAGAGAAGAGTGTAATAAATATGATCTAACTGCTGCTCAGTGTTTCTGATTGGCCCATCATAATAATAATTGGTCCAGGTGGTTTGTTAGTAGTAGTTCCCAACCTATTTGCTTGTCCCAGTTTCAGTTTTATTGGTGGGGTTGCAAAAGAGTACATAACTAAACTTGGATGTGAAAAATATTTTCGCAGGGTCACATACTGAGCATCGCTGGAGATGCTCTTAGACAACCATTGTCAGGCATTAGAACTCAGCAGCACTGATATCTCCCAGGATATCTTTTGCCATGGACTCTCACATCCTCTGAAAAGTAGGGCAGGTTTTTTTTTTTAATGGCTGGAGAAGGGTGGGGCGGGCGGAAAAGCCTGCCCTAATTTTCAGAGGTTGAAATTTTTCTGAAAATTAGGGTTTGCAAAATACTACCTTCCTTAATAGATCTAGATTAGCTTTTTGGACACCCCAAGTTCAAAAAACAATCATTTTTTTGTGATCATTCACTCTCTTCTAATAGCCCGTCTCCCAAAATATGTTCACATTTTGGACACTCCCAGAATAGAATGATTGTAATGTCTCACTTTTGACTGACCTATGGTTACAAAGAGTGGAACCTTGGTATGTTGGAAACCAATTTAGATGACATTCCAAACACCAAAATCCAGCAAAAAAATCTGCCCCATTCCCCTTTCCTCTAGAAGGAAAAAACTACGTTTTCTACTTGCATGTCCCTTAAGTCAACTAGCGCCCACACTCCTACCAGCATACAAAGTACAAATCAATGTTGGGCAAGTATATGCTTTGTTGGTTGATATATAACATCATCAAAGGCATTAACTAAGGATCGGATTGATTTAATATTGGATATGAAGTCTCAAGGAGGTCAATACTTGGATTCATTGGGTAGGAGAGTTCAAAGAATAATACAGAATATGACTTCCTAACATGGGGATGTGATAGACTACCTTCAATAATCATAATATGATGTCATATGGTGTTATGCAGCTGGTATCAATTCAAAGGTGAGGGTTCAATTAAAGTGTAGGGAAGGCTAGGAATGCTGACCTCTCATTACCAAAGCATATGAATATGTGATGAGAGGTGAGGGTGTCTATTGCTTTGTCATGGTTCAGTTGTTGATGATGATCACATTATTGAAATGAGACAAAACATAAGCAACTGAGGGAAAGAGGACAAGGGGATTGGAGAAAGGGGGAAGAAGGCAAAACGACTTACATCCAAATGACTTCAGAATAGCTTTTGCCCATTGAGATCTGAGCTTACTCATCAATTTCGTTATGTGAAGAGGTAACAACATGATTGCCATTCACAATGCTTGCAATTTTGTGTGTAAGAACTTAGATGATGAAACCCTGGCAAACTCCATTAAGAGTGTACTTAGAACTTAGAAGATGTAGGTCCTAAAAATCATATTAAGATTGTGTTATGACCATTTGGAATAACCTCCTAGTTGTATTTAAACTTCTTAATGAACATAATTTTGTAATTATTATTTTTTCAATTTTATATTAATTATATTATTGGGAATAAATTAATGTCGTTTATGATTTTTTTGAGAAATAATTTAAATATTAAATCTTATGAAATTCTAGAGAATGAGGAGAAAAAATAAGAAAAAATTGTGAGAATGAACTATAGAGAGTGGAGCCTAAGACTAAGGAGGAGCTTTCTGAATCTGCCAAAATAGAAGTTGGTTTTTTGTTAGCCACCCTATCAAACTGGGAGAACTGGAGAAGACGATAAGACCCATAGTACAAAAGTTGGCAATGCCTGTCAAAAAGCACCACTAAAGAGTATTTAGAAAAGCACATCCCCGCCACTAAAATGTTTGATTTTGAGAGGTTCTCGAATTGTCAGTCCTACTGCTTTCAAAGGACTTGTTCACAATTCGTCAGTCTGACTGCTTTCAAAGCACTTGTTCACACATTGTCAGACTTACTGCTTTCAAAGGACTTGTTCACAAATTGTCAGTCTTACTGCTTTCAAAGGACTTGTTACCAGGGTTCCATCATTCTAAAGCATATTTTGAGCTATACAAGAGGCTAAGAACTAGCATACCAAGCCACTTGGCACACTCAATAAGCACTTTGGAAGGACATCAAAAATCTGGGCATTACCATCTATCCACTATTATTTCCCAGTATTGCCCTGTCAGCTGGACCAGTCACCAGACTCATTTACCTATTGGCCCATTATCTAATGGCCCCCTTATTTTGGGAATTGCCCCCCACCCAGGGGCTTTGCCCAAAACTTAAAATTTGTCCAGGTTTTGTGGATTCCATTTAGAGCATCTTTAGCGGTGCTCGGTATGTGACCCTGGGAAAATATTTTTCACATCCAAGTTTAGTTATGTACTCTTTTGCAACCCCACCAATAAAACTCAAACGGTGACAGCAAATAGCTGGGGGACTACTAATAACAAACCACCTGGACCAATCATTATGACGGGCCAATCAGAAACACTGAGCAGCAGTTAGATCATATTTACTACACTCTTTTTTGCAGGTGCACAGCGCTGCTGAGCCTTTTTACCAGCCACGGCAACGTGAGCAATGATGCTGAGCCAAAACCGTTTTCCTGAGTCAAACCGGCATATGTTGGATTTTCTTCATCCATTTGTACTGTGCAGGATCACATACTGACCACCGTTGGAGATGCTCTTAGACCGCTTTCTCATCTGGCCAGGGTGAACCAGCACCCACACTGGTACCTCCACCTTCTTCTTGGAGTGAGGCCTCTTAGTGGCCAAGTGAACCCAAGAAATGTTAAGCAGTTTTGGACTCAGAGACCCTAATTTAGTCTAAGCATGGAGTATTTATAATATTTCAAAGCATTTTAGATGAATTTTGGGGTTTTTACCATGGCACCAGTTTGGGTGCTCGTTTGCCCAAGGCCTTCTCATCTTGTTCAAATAAGGAGTCTAACCATGAGTCAGCCCTCATGCAAAGAGATTTAGGAGTCCAAATTCTCTATAATTTGTCTTCTCCACCAGTTAAGGAGATCACTCTTAGCTGCCCAGTCCCAAACTGTAACATTGCCAATCACAAAAGTATTTTATAGGGCTACCTGTGTTTGCTGCAAAATACCAAGAACTGGGGGGAGCCCCAAAGTAGGCTAATCTTGAGCACCCATGGCAATCAAGGTGTGTGTTCTATATCAACTCATAAATCAGTTTTCAAACATCACCCAACCTTCAATACCCACCACCCTAATGGTGTGTAATCTTGAATGCAGGCGTGACTGGTTGGAAGCCCAATACATGCATTTATTTGACCCAATCCTATCAAACCTCATCCAATCCATTTGGCAATGCCTGATTAGCATCATCAAAAAAAATATCTATATAAATATTTCCATTGCCCACACCTCTTTAATATTCTAAAAATTCCATATTAGGCTTACCAAGCTTTTAGGGATTAAAATCCCAACCAAGGTTAGATGTCTTACTTCTACAACCATCAGCAGAGTAGCATAAAAGCTTTTGGAAAAGCCTCACAAAATCAATATTACATAATCGAAAAACATATAAATTACTGCTGCACATATGTACCCACTTGAAATTTCAAAATGGCCAAGTTTGGTGTATCAAGCATTTTAAGGGTTGATGTTTTGGCTTCTACAATCAAAGGCCAACAACTGAGATTAGATTTCAACTACAGCAAAAATGCCTGTAACAAATCAGAATGGAGAATGGGAGGTGCATCTGGAATGGTTGGAAGTTGCTGTGTAATATGGGCCCTTCAAATGCTTGTTGATCTTTACTGATGCCCATATCTGTTTTTCTTAAATTGATCTTCATTCTTAAATTAAAAGAGTAAAAGAGAGTTAGAGGCGACATATTTGGAGGATCAGAGGTTTTGTGGGTGATTGAGCTCGGGAACAAACATAATAGGAGGATGCTCTTGGCAGAAGATAGCTCAGCAATCAAGAAGCTAACAAGTTTTCAGAATTTGTATGTAGAACTGAGTGGTTTTCAGATGGAGTAAGACCTGGAAAACAGTTTTCTCTCTAATTCCGCTGCAATTAGGAACTGTGTAGAATGGGTGTGAGACTGTAAGGGATCTCATGAATAAAATTGGATACTAATGGGAATGGTTCTAGGAAACTGGAGTTCAATAAAGTTCAGTAATGTCTTGATGCATGAAACTTCAATGGAGTATCTATCTCTGGAAACTTTGGGTTGCTGTATAACCAGAACCCAAGGGGGAAAAGGATATTTTGTATTCACAGGTTTCTGGGATTTCTGTGACCACTAACAAGTACTCAGATGGTTGTCAAACTATGCATATTTGGGAGATACCCAACACTCTGTGAAGACCAAAGGTGTAGAGGGATGGGCCAACCTTTTGTCAGAATGTTGAATGCATGAATATTGGGTTTAGGATTAGAAGTTTAAATGGTACCTGAACACTGAGGGAACCGATCCCATCTCAGTTTAGATGAAAAAATTCTATAGCAGTTAGGTTTTGTCACTGGAAAGCAGAAATGGCAGTTGCATGTGTAAATGTTGCAAGGGATTGAAGAGCTACAGGTTAGGTTAATGAGCAAGTTGTAAATTTCAGTGATGAGAAATTTCAAGGAATTGGTAAATGAATGATTTTTTGGAATCTTTCGTATGGTCCTTCTGGCACAATTCCAAACACAATTCTTATCCATGTGCTCCCCTGTTTATTGCTTTCACCAGTTTAAAGAAAAGGGGCAAAAAAATGTTTTGGCCTATACAGGTTTCGAACCTGTGACCTTCGCGTTATTAGCACGACGCTCTAACCAACTGAGCTAATAGGCCGCGGTAGAATACATACTTAAGACAGTACAAATTTCCGATATAAAGAGGAAATTTGAAAAAAAAAAATAGGGCGATTCACAAGCAGGAACCATTGTGTTTTTCCTGAAAGCTAATATTCAATTTCCAATTTTAAGTGGGATTCGCAGATCAGGTAGGGTTGCCAATTTAAAGGTTTTATTTTTCTTTTCTCCACTCTAGTTACACAACCTCCCTTTCTCTGTTCTTTTTCCTTTTTTTTTTTAGGTTCGTGCTGAGAAGTGGTATTACACTGCCATAGCATGTTGAAGTCACAAATCTCAAGAAGACTGGAAGTGAAGGTTATAATCTCAGTCACAAAAAATAGCGGTAGACATAAAAAATAACGTTAAAAATTAATACCACCATTATTCAAGCAGGAACAAGCTTGTGAGGGTAGACTTCATTTCATTTTTAGCTTCTCACTGTAAAAGCAATCATCTAAAAAAAGAGCATAGAGAGGGCAGTGTATATCAGTAGTAGTATAGAAATGATTTTGTAATTCAAATCCCTTTGGTTTCATGTTGGTTCTGTGAAGAGACAGACTTTACAGTGATCATGTAACTGAGAAAACTCTGGGACTAATAAAAACACACCTAGGATAAAGACAATCATCTGGTTTGGCAAAATTGACTGATCTCGGATGGAGTTGGCATGACAACCTAGCTTCTAAACTGAGTGTATGGGATTTATCTTACTTTGGGAGGGTAATGTACTCTCTGCCAAGACATGCTGGGCTGGTGATGACAAATTTGATTCTCTAGTTCATAATCTTTGGACATTGTCCCCGTGGATACTGACGTAGCCTTCTCCTGAAAGCGAGCTCAATGCATTGCGAAGCTGCAACTCGACATTCAAATCCATACTGGCATTAGATAAAAAGTCTCAGATCAGTTAAGGCAAAAGAGAGCAGACAGAATAGCAAGCAGGCCAATTTGGCACAGTACAGAGATAGAATCTCACATCTTGCAAGCTCACGTCCACAGTGCTTTGCTTCCGCATGTCCTCCAAAAGCTGCAGATTCATCAAAAGAACCTGAATCAGTGAGCTGATTTTGACATGAAACATAGATATACTGATCTCAATTGCTCCATTATCTTGTTACAGGTAAACCCATCGTAAAAAGGTTGGGAACTCTCAGGTACATAATGATGAGAAAATTAGTGGGTGGAAATCTACTGTACCTGAGGAACTTTCACTGGGGGACTGCCAAGAGGTAGTTTCTCAGCAATAAGGGTCCGCAAGGCAACTATCAAATTGGTACGTCGGGTTCGCTCACTTGCAGACACTCCAGTTGTGATGAGATCCATGTCAATTGTGCCTGTGGTGAAAGCCCCCAAAAGGCATGTTTTACTTCATGTGAAGGAACTGCACAGCAGATAGAAGCTTTCCTGTTTTGAGTTTTACCTGTAGCATGATCAGTAGCAGACTGTTGCAACGCCACTTCAAGTAATCGCACTGCCTCAGCAGCATCACATCGCTCAACCTGTCAGATATAGCAATCCATGTTTTGAGGAAATAAGCCAGCAATATAGCAGACTTCAACAAAATTTGATCTGTGGGCACTGCCCACTTATTTGAAGCCATTAGATAAATCAAGGTTAGTGTATGCTTGTGACTACTTCGAATGTGTGCCACAGACCAACACATACAAACCCAGCCAAGATTTGCAAGAGAGATAGAAAGAAAGGGATTGTATAGTCGCACCACTTCAGAGAAGCGTATCCGGGCCAAGGCTTCACTGATGCGGATCATGCTTTCTAACTGCCGTGGTGTGGCAGTTATTACCTGTGATTAAAAAGTAGATCTTGTCACAGATCAAATGCAAACAATAATGCACATCTTGAGAATATCTCAATGTACAAAGTACACTTCTGACACCCAATTTCAGCATTCCAAGGCATCAAATTGGTGCCACAGTATGTAACTGCCTTGCCCAACAAAACACTGAGGAAATATTCTTGGAAGGGCATGGATACCTGTAGATGTATACTCAAAGGTCAAGTGGTATATCAAGCAAATTTGACATACCTTCTTGCTGCTTCCTGGGAAGTTGCCCTTGCGACGCATGGTAACATATCCATTCACAAGATCATCAGCAGCTTCAGACGATAATGTGGGGTGCACATGTTGACGCGCATATGTGATGTATGCTGTAAGAGTGGGAAGATCTAGAGCCTCCTGCTTTGGAGCCTGCATAAACCCCCACCGATTCAGGATAAAAGATTAAAGTCATTCACAACTCAAGTTTGTCGTTCTGGTTCACAAGTACATTTCTAGCTTTGAATGCCCCAATGCAGGATAAGAAAAATTACTCCTAGCAAAGATATGAGGACTCATTTTCCATTGAACTATGCAGAAATATTATTACAAAGCAACCCAAGTACAATAGTATCATTACAGATGTTGACAAGACTTGAATTGATTCATAGGATTGTGAGAAATGCTAGTCTTTGTTGCACCCTCCAGCTCTAGATTTTCATAATTTTATTGAAATTACCTTTCAAAATACACAGGATAATGGGGAGCAGTAAAGGACCTCAGGAACTTCATAATGCAAGGCAACAAGATGCCTAGCAAGGCGGCGATCATTTTGTTCATCTGGTTTGTCTAACACCAGATATATCAAATCAAATCTGCTTCCACAACAAGATCACAGTGCTCATGCATGAGTGGTCTCCTTCAATACACGACCAAGAGATTGCCAACAGTGAAGATGGGAGTATCCAAAACATATACTGACAGCATCAAGTACTGCAAACATACCAAGTTCCAGAGGAATGGAAGCAAATGAACCACTGATACCACATTGTTTTGCAGACGAGACAGGTCTAGTCAATATTGCCATCAAGTACAGCATGATTGAATTCACATGAGGATAAACCCTAGCACCTTGAGAGGAGGGTGGGAGGAAGCTGAATGTTATCAATAACGGAAAGGCGTGGATTGTAGCGGGACCCACTGGGATTAGCACATGCTAACACAGAGGTGCGGGCATTCAATGTTGCAATAATACCTGCCTTGGCTACAGAGACTGTCTGCTGCTCCATCACCTGCACAAGGTACCTCAGCATTAGTCTTGACCAATTTCTGTTTGCTAGAGGGAAAAAGCTCAATGTGTTATGAATGGTTTGTTCAGCTGAAATTTCCCAACATGTGCAAAGGAGTATGTAATGACGAGCCAAAGGATAAAAGTTGAATACCTCATGGAGCATACTACGAGCATTGTCTGACATTTTATCAAACTCATCAATGCAACAGATGCCACGGTCACTTAGTACAAGTGCGCCACTCTCTAGAACCTGCAAGACGTAAGCCAATAGACATTGCATAAGAGGTCATCCATACTAAAAGTCTGCACTCTTTTGTGCAGAGCCCATAATGTGAAGTACATTCCACAAAAGCACTGTGAGATAGGATTGAAGATTACAGTTTCACGGGTCTCAGGATCCTTGGCAACATATGCTGTCAATCCTACAGCTGAGCTTCCTCGCCCACTGGTGTAGATGCCTCGAGGTGCAATTTTGTGCACATATTGGAGCAGCTGAGATTTGCTGGTTCCAGGGTCACCAACCAATAGCACGTTCATGTCTCCTCGGAAAGAAGCCCCTGATGACAATTTCTTGACAGACCCACCAAAGAGCTGCAACAGGAAAAAAAATTTGCAGAAATGAAGAAGCAGAATTAGTAAAAAAATCATTCCAAACATGCTTGTGGAAAAAAGTTCAAAAGCTCAACAGCAAAACCTGAGAGTATCATCGGGAGCCGCAAGACATACCTGACAAAGAAGCCCCTTTTTAATGTCTTCAAGCTCCCAAATGCTGGGAGCCAGTGATCTTGTCAGGAGCTCATAGATGTGAGGCAACTTTGAAATCTCTTTTAACTTTGCAATCTGCATGGTTTTTCATGAACATGTCAAATGGTTCATCACAGTCTGGGAATTACTTTGTTCGACACTAGATGTATAAGCCAATCATAAAAGCTAACCAAAGGGCATCATACCATATAGCTTGCTAGCAGTGCACCTCAACTTACCTTTGCTTCATTTGCTGCATCTGAGCTATCACCCTCATGAAATGATGCATAATTGTCACTCTCCCTGTTTCTCTCCAATGGATCTTCAGCTTGCATTCGGGACTTTTCAGCCTTCTTCAAATGAACACAGTCAATATATGTCTGCCAACAACATACCAAAAATACAAAGTGACAAATCTGGATTTTTCAATGTCAAAACATCTAACCTAAAGCAATCACAATAACTTGATGAGTTTGGATGCCAGTGTTGCCTAACTGAGGATAATGAATGCATAAGATTAGGCACCTTGTAAAGTGACTTCAGTGTCCGTTGGTTAGGCCCAACACGAACGGCCATAGCTTTGAATACCCCTGTCACCTGAACCAGAGTCCAGAGGTGCAACACAGATAATCAGTCCTCACTATGGGCTTCTCTGTTCAAGAACAACTTTGCATTTTAGTCTACAACCCTAGGATAATGTCCCTGCAAAAACTCAAGGGTCACACATACCTCAATGCGATCCCCAGGCTTAGCTGCATCAACCATGGTGTTGTACAAGCACAGGCTTACAGTATGTGGAGTCTCGCCTTCAGGGATGGCATCAGGTGTTTCTTGCAACCGAACTATTTGCTTGTTTGCAAATCTGCAAACCATAAACCATGTCTTTGAACACTACAATCCACTGATTGCTGTCTAGTGCACATGTGCGAGTGCAGAGAAAATCACACAAAACACTTTATAGTAACAATTGTGTCAGTTCTGGCTGAATCCAAACAGACATGACAGGAATCAGTGCACTCATAACCTAGTGAGTTCACTCAACAAAAAATCAGACCAACACCTTCATCTAAGAGATTGCAGAGAAATACCCACAATAACACATAGACAGTAATAGTTTTGTCAGTTTTCACCATACCTGCTATCTGGTGCAAAGGCAAGATAGATACAGAGATGAAAAAGTCAAGTGACTTACGTGCATCGGTTGTGTATGAGAGCGAGAGAATTTCGTGCTGCACATTCAGGCTTTTCACATCTTGTCGGTTCCTCAACCCTCCCTACACATAGTCATCAATCCTCTTAGAAACAATCATGACACCTGTGAACATTGTGGAAGCATTAAAGCCTGCACTCCCTGTCCTCGCATTGGAGTCTGTGCCCATGGGCTTTATTGCATGTTGCAATTTCTCAAGTACTACTCCCAATCGCAATTTGTTTCACTGCAATTCTCTGTCACAGCTGCCAGATCGTGCTTGAAGAGCTTCTGTATGAAGGGCCCAGAGAAGAACACAAAATTTGAGGCCAGACAAGACATGTAACAAGAAAGGTGAGCCAGAAGCTGATCATTCAACTATAGGTGATTGGCTTACCTTTGATAACTTGAAGCATCTTGGGTGAGTGGTTGCATACTAAACACCTGAAGAAGGCCTCCTTGATTTCTGGAATGATGGAGCTGCACCGAATTACCATGCCCTTCACTGACACCAACTTGTCTATGTCTGCAAATACCATAGCAGACACTTAATTGCAGCTCAGATTTGTGAAAAATATTCTTCAAAAGATCTGGCTTCAAGAGAATGGTATGCAACAGAGAAAAAATGGGAACATGCAATTTTCTGGGCAATTGTACCTGAGGGATTGAGGTCCCGCATGTTAACAGATTCCCTAAGGTTGAAAGGTCTAGCCTAACAGTCCAACATGAACATGAAGTCAGCAAGTAGACAGTGGGGATGAACAACTGCAGATTTATGATCAAGTTCTAGAGTTTACAATCTGACATCAAATTGACAAATAAGAAAACAAGGAAACCACAATTCTGAAGAACAAAATCAAACCAAACACAATTCAGGAGCAGTTTGAACAACAGTGACAGTCACATGCACATTGAGAGGCCTTCAAGAACATCTACAGCATTGACGAGCTACTGTAACATCACCATGGATGCCATCAGCTACTGGTAATGGGCCTCTGGAGGTCAATGGCATACAAAACCAGTGCAGAGAAACTGAGTTGCAGCTGGACATTGGTCCAGTTGACAGGGAGGACTTTGCTCACATTACTCTTTGCATCAGCATATCCAAGAAATGAGACTGTTGAAGAAACTGGCAGAGAAGCAGAAAGATCACAAACCTCAATTGCCTTCTCATAGTCTGGTTTGATTTTAACTGCTTCCTCCAAGCAAGCAACGTCCAGAAGAGGTATGATATCAAGTGGGTAGCGCACAATTTTTGAGTACAAATCTGGATCATGTTCATAGACATTTGAAGCATCGATGTTCAATGTATCCTCCTCTCTCTCTGTTGCCTGATAATTGGACGAAGCATGTTGCGCACCTGATTGTTAGCACATGAATAGTGAAAGGGGACATATCCTTGACATTCACTTTCATAACACCACCACCACCACCAACCCTCAATGGTTTCTTGCAGAATTGCAGAACCTAACTGGCAACAACTGATTGGTTCCTATGCTTTGTAGCAAAATCCCAAACCCCACCTGCTCTATCAGCTGAATGTATTTCGCCTCCATATCTTCAGGGCTTGTTCTATAATTCTGGAGGAAGCGGGCAATTGCATTTGTGACATCTGGCACATTGATGTTGGTGCCCCAGACATATGAGAGAGTGGTAGGTCCATCTTCTGCATCAGATGATGGTCGTGCCTGAAAGAAACACAAAACCAAAAGAAACTGAGGCCAACATTGCATGATAAGGACAAAGAAACACCATCAAGCAGATTGTCTTCCATCACCTTCAAACCCTCAATGCACAGTAAGGAGATAAAATTGGAACAAAAAAGAGCAGAAAATTGTAGAACCTGTGAACCCACTTACATCCATTGGATCCCGAGAAGTCGAGCGTCTTCGCCGTCTAGGCCTGCCTGTGGAACCTCCTAGATCACTTCTCTGGTTCTGGAAATACTGTGGTCTTCACCAAGAGTTAAGAAATTCCAGATGAGTGAATGGGTGGCGAGTTGCTACCCATTTTGCAAGACATGGGTAATGCTTTCTATAGATGATGGCAAATTATGATGGCGAGCACTCTGTTGTCCTTTAATAAAAGAGAAAGTTTCATCAATGCAAACGGAGAGAATGGGTGTATGGGTGGGGTTTATAAGGTTTCCTGAAGATGATGATCATGAAGGATACGTGCCACGGTTGAAAATAGGAGTGCCAGGAGTGCCAGGCGTGGCCATATCATAAGGAGAACTGTAGCCTGAGTTTGCAATGCTGGGAGAACGACTTCGTCTGCGAGCTGTGGTGGTGCCATTTTCCCTCTCTCTTCTACCTCCTCCTCGCGTGGCGGAAGCCGGCGTAGTATTAACCCTCCCGTTGCGTCGTGTCTCTGCTGAAGACGGGGTTTCCCCTCGTCGGTGAAAAATTGGGGAAGTCATCGGAGGAAATGGCGACGACACTCCTGAAAACCCAAGACACAAAAAAGCAGTCTCAAGATTTGAGATCCAAGAAGTACTCCCCTCTTCTACGCAAACAAACAAATAAAAAAGAACCAGAAACTGAAAACAACAGTAGTGCAAACAAAAAGCTCAAGACCTTGGGAAAGGCGACCGGGAGAAATAGAGGAAGTGGGTGCTGCTACTGCTGCTGCTACAACATCCCTCTGCTCCTGCTCTTCCTCCATAATCGCTTCCCTGCTGCTTGTAAAGCTCTTGAAAGTCACTACGACAAACCCTTGGACATTCAGCGCTGGGAGATGCAAAACGAAATTCCGCGCGAGCTCTCGACGACGCGACAAGCGCTTTCCTGGTCCAGAGAATGGCGGGAACTGGCCTTAATCATTTCCCGCCATTTTTGCATATTATACAACCCTGTATGTATTATGTACTATACTAATTTGTATGTAAGACGAATAATTAGGATCATGCACAAAGGTACTAAGGAGGTATGAAAATATAAGCAAGTATTAGCAAATACATAATGTATTTGAAATGATTTTTTTTATCAGAATTGTCTAAGGAATAAAATTTCATTTTTCATTGCATATTAGATATAGAGTACAATGTTGCTACTGAGAATGAAAAAATTGAGTTTATATGGTTGAGTGATCTTCCTTTTTGGGTAAATAATATGGGATAAAATGTTTGGAGTGTATTTGTTCAAAGAAGAATACATTATACTAGTGGGTGCCCGTGGCCGAAGGCCACTGTGAAGTCCCCCGTGGGTGCCTGTAACCTTCGGCCACTGTTTTTTATTTTTTCTTATTTTTTACTCTTTATTTTTTACTGCCCTGGACGCTCTGCCCTGCCTTTGCCCCTGCCCTGCCCTGTTTCGAATTTTCCTTTTGCTGCCAGGGACAGGAGGAGGAAGTTACACAGGGAATGGGTACTTAAATAAGGTAAAAGAAGGTAACTTCAGACAGACAGTAAATAAAAGAAGGTAATAACAAACGGACAAACAGACATGTTGCCTTTATATATAAGATATTTAATATAATATGATAAACAAGTATATGAAAAGCCTTTGTAAATAAAGTTTTGTAACTTTTTACATATTGGTCAATAGCCTTTGAACCTTGAAAGGATTTTGTAACCCTTTTCTTGGCAAATATACTGTCACAAAAATCACTCAAATTGATTTTTAAATAAGCAACATATGGCTTATGGAAATGGAGGGGGTGAAAATGTAAGGTTTAAGCAACAAAAAACAACTTTTGTTTTAAAGTTTAACAAATATGTTGGTTTAATATTTTTGTACTTCAAAGATCATTTGCAAAGTTTTAAATTTCACACCCATAGTTTTTTAAATCATAAAAAATGAATAAAAAACGAAAGAAATATATTATTTGAAATAAAGGGGTATAATGTTTTTTTTTACTTGAATGACTTTTTTTCTTGATATTTTTTTATTAAATTTTTATCTTGTTATTTGTCCTTTTTATATATTAATTCTTTAAATTATTGAATTTTCAAGACATATTTTATTATGCACTTCTTATGCATTTGAATCTTTTTATTTACATATTTATGTATATGTGTGTGCATAGTATTATTCCTTTCTCAATGATTTATCTTTTTCCACTTTTCCCTATGTTTATGTTCATCTTTTCTTTTCTTTTCGTTTGAACACATTTTTTTTTTTCCAAATGACCTTCTTAATTATTAAGGTTGTTGATAATTTTTATGTGACATTTTTATAGTTACCTTTAAGTATACGAATAATCTATATATGTAAAAACTCTCTATATTAAAATTTTGGTTTAAATAGCCCATATATTATATAATCATTTTCATAGTTTTGTTCTAGAGGAAAAGGAAAGTTTTCATATGTCAATTTACACCAAGTGCCAAAAATAATTAAATACAACATTTTTTATGAGAAGCAATTTTTCAATGAAAGTAATTTTTCAATAGAAGTAGTTTTTTCAATGAAAGCAATCTTTTCAATGTAAACAATCTTTTAATGGAAAAAGTATTTTCAATGGAAGTAAATTTTGCAATGGAAGCAACTTTTTCAATGAAAGCAATTTTTTCAATGCATGCAGTCTTTTCAATTAAAGTAATTTTCAATGCATGAAGTTTTTTTCAATTAAAGTAATTTTCAATGCTGGAAGTTTTTTCAATTAAAGTAATTTTCAACACATGAAGTTTTTTCAATTAAAATAATTTTCAATTCATGAAGTTTTTTCAATGAAAGTAAATTTTTAATGCAAGCAATTTTTTCAATGGAAGTAAATTTTTAATGCAATCAATTTTTTCAATGCGAGCAATTTTTTCAATGAAAGCGATTTCAATCCAAGTAGTTTTTCAATGTAAGTAATTTTTTCATTGAAAGTAGTTTTTCAATGTAAATGATTTTCCAATATAATCAGTTTTTTAATGCAAATATTTTTTCAATGTAAGCAATTTTTCAATGGAAACAATTTCTAATGAGTTTTTTTTTAATGCACGTAAATTTTAATATAAATATTTTAATATAATTTTTTTCAATGCTAACAAATTTTCAATTAAAGCAATTTTTCCATCTATGCAATTTCCAATATAAATATTTTTTCAATGTAAGGAATTTCCCAAAAATATTAAAAGTAAATAGCTTAAATGAATCATTGATTTAAATTTTTTTAATGTGTTTATGTGGGAACCATGCTTTTATTTATATAGATATCCATTAAATTGATGTTCATACTAATGGAAACACCTTTATTAAATCTTGTTGATTCATCATTCGAATATATATTACATTCATATGGCCTTCATTTAGTTTCAACATACAAATATGAAATAGGCAATTGTCTTTTTGATTTTATATCTTATTTATTAGATAATTATTTATCATCTCTTAAATTGAAGCAAAATAACATGGCACATTTAAGTCAATGTTTATTATTAAATACAAAAAATGCCCAACAATGTCATAATCAAAAATTAAATCCAAGTTTTTTATTTGACTTACATTAGAGCGTGGTCACAAATGAACATGAATATGTGACAAAAATGGCATTAAATGCTAGTATGGGAAGTTTGTAAGGAGGTTTCATTGCAATATTTTGGATAGTCAAATATCTATAAAGGCCAATTTAAATTTGGAATAAAGTATCAAAACGCATTATGTCTCGATGAACCATGGAAATTCAATCTATCCCCTTACATATAACACATAGCTCTTAACATTTTAAACCAATTCAATATTTTAATGGTCTATCTAAATCTTTACTTACTTTTTAAGTTAATGATCCCAAAGTTACCATAGATTTAAATGATTTTTAATCTATTTCGAAATCAATGGTGCAACAACCTCCTATTCAATTATCATAACTAATTACACATTTTATTGGAATGAAAATTTTGATTTTTCATTAATGGACATTTTGAAAAATATTTGTGATTCACCATTGGAGTATGTTGTTGCATTATTCAACATTTTTTGTAATATAAATATTACTAAAAAAATTAAATCATATTAAATATTTACAATTTAAAAAAAAAAAACAACACATGTTCTTATCAATGAGATTTTGTCTAATCTGTTCACTTTAATTTCCCTTGCCAAAAACAATTTTAATCCCAAAATTCAAATGGAATATTCCCATTTGATTGTTGAGTGTAATGTAACACAAAAAAATTAAATTTTTTTTTTAAATTTTAAAAATTGATTGGGCACTTTATGAAAATAACATTTATGGATTATTGAAGGTTTGTCCAAATTTAATTTATTAGGAAAAAACATTTAAATTCATCAACATATTTACAAATATTAAAAGAACAAGATCCCAAATTATGAATCACATAAATATATATATATATATATATATATAATAAAAAATCATAATAATATGATAAAATTCAATCATCATATGTTCGATGCATTTTAAAAGAAATTAAAAAACCAATTTGCACATAACAATTTCTACCAAAACATGATGTTCAATAAAATAAAATAAAATAAAATTTTAACATAAAATAAATTACACATAATTCAATATACATTGACACTTATAATAAACAAATCCAAGATGTTCCCATAATTCCATGTTTTAATTGTTAAAATTTACATTTATAAAAACAACTTAAATGTTTTTCAAATTAATTTTCAAGACAATCTTTTATATTTTTTCAAATTCAAATAAAACCTAAATCAACATGACACATATGTACAAGTTGTTTACATAATATTAGTGAAAATAAATCACCCTTATATTAAGTACCAAATATGTTTTTTACAAACAAAATCATTCCATTAGTCCAAAAATTAACACAATTAGAAAACATCTTATTTTAATATGTCTTGCCTTTAACTAAATTTATAAACTCTAAGGGTATGGGCAATATAAAATGCATGGCACTGGTATTAATGTCCCTATAAATGTGGGTCAAACTCAATTAATACTACCATGTTTACCATATGATGGTGTAATAATAAGTGTGTTTTTTAAGCGATAGTTTGAATACAAATCACCTCATATGTCAATAAATGTTTGTCCAAATATGGTGATGGTCATTTGATTATATTTAATTGAAACACAAATATTTAAATGTTACCATTCATCATCAATGGGCAATTGTTTGTTTTACATAATAATTCAAAATTTCAAATTTTTATTTATAATAATGCATCATTTAATAATTCTAATTTTGATAATGAATAAATACATTGTACACCAACAAATTTAATGACACGTAATTTTTTAAATGCTCCAAAAATATTGGATTATGAAAATTTTATATATTCTATTGCCTTAAGTCAAAATTTTCACCCTTTAGGTTTATTTGAAGATAAACATTTAAAATAACTAAATTTTCCAACATTGTTTTATGGACAACTTCAATAATTATCTAAAGGTTTTTCATATCAATAAATAAATTATTGGGAATTATTTTATATATTTGAGAACTTTTCAACAAATATTTATAGCTTTTTTTTTAAGTCGTTAAAATATCCATCCAAAAAACCATAAGTTATGGTTGGGTGCAAATACGAAAATGAGAACTATGTGGTAAAACTTTAAAAGCTTATCAAGTAAAAAATAAACCAAATTTAGATAATATCTATAAATCATATTTAGATTATTGCAATTCAGAAGGTTTGCGTAATTCATGTGATTATTTTGAAAGGTTGTGAAAAAAATTATTTGTAATGATTCAACAACTTGGTCCTCCAACATTTTTCATCATTTTTACATTTACTAAAAGATTATGGGATCTTCTCATTAAAATCTTACACACATTACATGCTTCAAAATTAAATCTCCCAAATAAAATAAAAACATATTACATATATTAAAGGAAGAATGAAGCCTCCCCTAAAGCCGGACGGACAGTCTACTTTTTGACCATTCCTGCTGTAATAGACACACGTGCAAGCGTACACGGAAGAAAGACAGCAAGCGAGACAATAAGGATGGCAATTCCGGCTGTAACATGTTTTTCCAAGTTTTTTGCATATTGCATGTATAACGGTTGTAACTTTCTATTTTATTCTGAAAGAAAACATACACATGTGCACGCAGGCAGGAGAGTAGATGGCAAAGACACACATCGTGTACAAGTGTGGTGGGATGGTGCACTTGATGATGCAACCCTGCACTTACACTTTGTAGAAGCAGAAGTGTCTTCTTTCCTGCTGATGCAGTTAGTGAGGTTTAACTAGCTAGGTAGCTATATTAAGAGGAACTTGCACATGGAGATCGGTTTCTTCATGCCTTCTTACCTACAATGAAGACATTGATGTTAAGCTTTTGTAAGTCTGGATCTTAGTGTTCTGGTACTTTCACAACCTTTCTTTATGATGCCGTTGGTGTGAGCTTTTGGTACAACTTTGTTGCGATGCATGGCTGCTTTTAATTATTTCACCTTTTTTTGTTTTCTTTTTGTTTTGTTGTCGTCATCGTCGCCTATAGATTACAAAATCAAGTTCGTCGTTGTAATTTTCGGGATTCACGACAACTATTAATCGACTCTCTCGACCCATCACTGTCTCCGCATGGATCCATCGACGGATCTTGGCCTGCAAGGTCCTGTATTGCAAGCAGCAACAACAGCAACTTCTACATGTCCACACGCCAACCTGAGAAGTCCGTTCTCATCTTTATGCAGTAGATATGTGGTTGTTCATACCTTCTACAGAGAAGCACGTGTTATTAATCTGTGTTCGGGATGCTTATGTTTTGCAGTGTGACAAGTGTGGTGACATTGCAGACAGATCAAGGACCCAGGCCCCATCAGCATCAGATTGTCTGAGGGTTGGAATCCCTATACTTGCTGCCCAATCTTGCCCTGACCTGAATTGTCATTGGCACATGTCAGATTTGCTACACATTAAAAGCCTCTGATACATTATTCCTTTGCTATCACTAATGGTTGTTTATCATGTCATTCAAACCTTGCTAATCCTACATTTTACCAATTTTTTCTTGATTTACAGAGCTTGAGAACCAGATTATGTGACAAGAATGCATTGAATTAGGAACTGCATATGAAGGTAATGTTAGGTCCTCAGTCTACTTGCTTTTGCTGTCATTGGTTGTGTAGGCTCGACCCATCACTATCTCCGCGTGGATCCATCAACAGATCTTGGCTTGCAAGGTCCTGTATTGTAAGCAGCAACAACAACAACTTCTGCACGTCCGCACGCCAACCTGATAAGTCCGTTCTCATCTTTATGCAATAGATATGTGGTTGTTCATACCTTCTGCAGAGAAGCATGTGTTATTAATCTATGTTCGGGATGTTTCTGTTTTGCAGTGTGACAAGTGTGGTGACATTGTAGACAGATCAAGGACCCAGGCCCCATCAGCATCAAATTGTCTAAGGGTTGGAATCCCTGTACCTGCTGCCCAATCTTGTCTTGACTTGAATTGTAATTGGCACATGTCAGATTTGCTACACATCAGTATTTTAATGTAGTGGGATGGGACTGAAGACTTTTTTCCTTCGTTTGTTTTCGTCTTAATAATTGATACCAATATGGGTGTGGTTTCGCCCCGGCCCTTAATATATACCCGAAAGACGATGAGCACTTCGTTCACTGGCATTCATAATCTCCAAGCTTTACTTGCATCCTCTACCTACAACTTGTCATCTGCTCCTACTGTGCTTCTATTCACGTGAGAGACGAGTACCAAGTTTTTAGTTTGCTTTCAGACGGACAGAAAGGTTTGAGAGGCAGCCAAGTGGTGACGATCGATTTCTGAAGTTAGGCGAGCTGACGATACAAGCAAGCCGGTTAGTTTCTACTCCTTTTCCGGGCAAAGGGCGTCGTGACGAAATGAAGCTTTCCATCCATCCATGCATCCCTCCGTCCGTCCCGTCATCCATCCATGGATGGCATCATATAATAATCCTCTACAATGTGAAGGTTGAAAAACTCCTGTAGTCTTGCAATTTGCCAAAAGCTAAAAACTAATTTTGAAAAATTAAAAATTGTTGAAAAAAAACTTGGGAAACAAGAGAAGAAATTTCAAATTAAAAAAGAAGAAGACAAGTTATTAATAAATAAATAAAATGAAAAAAAATTGTAACAAAAAGAAAAAAACCAAATATATATTTTTAAAAGGGAAAAACTAGGAAAAAAAAAACAGAAAAACACTTTAACAATTAGAAACTTTTTTTAAGCACTTAAAAATAGAAAAAAAAATGAAAACATATAAAATAAACATATTTAAACATGAAACAAAAAAGGGAAATACAATAAAATAATCTTAAAAGAAAATTTAAAAATAGATGACAAAAAATAAGAAACAAAATAGAGAGCAAAAAAAAGAGAAAAAAACCATACTTGAAAAAAAAACGAGGTGTGTCTTCTTTTTCCAAACTTCAAACCTGCATCTAATCAAACAAAAATACATAATTTTTTTAATAATTAATATATTATAAAACATATTAGAAAAAAATAGAAAAAAATAGAATAAATAAATAAATAAATAAACGCATAAAAATAGGAAAAAATGAAGATAGACAAAATAAGAATAGAAAGAATAAAACATGAAACAAACATAAACAAAAAAAAAGTAAAAACACAAAAACTATAAAAAAGGAATGGAAACAAACGAAACAAGGAAAGGGAAATACAGTAAAATAATTTTAAAAGAAAAAAAATTACAAAAAAGAAGAAACCAAATAAAGAGTAGAAAATAAGAAAAAATAAAACTTATAATAATGAAGAAAAACCCTACTTGAAAAAGAATGAGGTGTGTTTTCTTTCTCCAATCTTTAAACTTGCATCCACAAAAACAAAAATACAAAAGTGAAAAAGAAACACTTTATTTTTATTATACAAAATAAGAATAAAAACAAAAAACACATAAAAATAAATAATAAAAAAGATAAAAGTTTTTTAAAAGAACTAAAACATGAACCAAACACTGTTGAAATAACACACATGTGCATTATGCACGGGGCTCAAACTAGTAATCTATTAATATAACAAAATTGATATGAATTGACCCTATCACATGTGCAAGATATTACGATAATAAAACATCATGTTTTTGTAAACTTATCATTAAAAACATTTATTTTTGGGTATATTTCTAATTTTTTTCATCACCGAATTCCAAAATCATGGAAATGAACATGACCATGGATTTTATGGATAAAAAATGCACCTATGTGTAAAGTGCACACAAATGATAAAAATGGAATGATTTGTAAACATGTATATTTCTTGTGATGTATCATTGTTACCAAACTCATTACAAAATGCATGACAACATCAAAACACACGTACATGTAAAAAAAACCATGTTGTTTGTAGATTTCATTACCCATTACCTCCTATGCATGAAAATTTTAAAAATAACCTTTTTAAATAAATCAAAATAATCCATTTTCACAACAATACCTCCATACATAAGTAAACAAAATGTTTCAATCTTTAAAAGAATTAAAAGAAAATGATGATATATCATTTTCTAAATATCTAAAATTTTAAAACCTTGATAAAAAGTACATATATATGAAGTTTGAAATGAGAATTAGTAAAATCACACATTTTTTTAAAACGAACTCCTAAAAGCATTAAAACTAATGCATTTAATATATGTGTTGCTCATTTGTGGTTTAAAAATAAATATATTCAATTTATTTTGGACCCATACGTAGTTACAACATATTACACATCATATATGACAAAAATAAATCAATCAATAACATCAAAACTACATTTTATCATTAAAAATGCATCATAAATAATATAAATGCAAATACAAGAATTCAAAAGTTAGGTAATGTTTTTCTTCATGCCCAACAAATGATTGCTTAACTTATTGTTTACCTTGTGTTTTCTTTACTATTATATCATTCATCTCGAACATTTCAATTCATAAATATTTTTCCTTTCAAAGAATGTGCTTTTGCGTTAAAATCACAAGTCGCATTAAGTGAATTGGAACCAAATTCAACTAATATAATGTGTTCATCGATCATAGACAAATATATTAATTGTTTTAGTTAATATGAATCGTTATCATTAGCAAAAATTAATTATTTTATAGCATTAAAAAATTTAAGATTTCAAAAAATTACCAACCCAAAATTATTAGGTAAATTACAATAAATATAAAAATATTGAAAATTGTTTAAAAAAACAAGTTTTATTGTATTCACCATTCCAAAATTCAAAAAAATTACAACTTAGAAATGATGTACCCTAACATGATGCATATTATCAACAACATGATGAAATTAATAAAATTAAATATATTTTCAATTACCAAATGCGATGTCCAAATATAGAAAAAATGAATGATTCAATATATTCAAAATCAAAACCATTATGTTCAACTAACATTTGGACTAACAATATAAATAATGAAATACATGATCCATGTCTTACAATTCCTATAACAAACACAATCAATATTGAACACTATGATTTAGAAGCTAACTTTATCATTCAATCATGTAATGGATCAAACCAAAAATCACAAATTTTAAAAGATGAAAATTTCACAAAATTATCATATTCCATGATGATGGAAGAATTTGAATATCTTGGTTTACTTTTTTAAATGAATGAAAATTTATATATTAATATTTGATGATGTTATGCATAGAAAACAATTATACCATGATACATCGATATGTTTATTTTTCACAATAGTACTGGAACTAGTAAAACTTTTACATTAAAATTCATAATGCAAGGATTATTATGATTATACAATAGAAGCATCTATTTTAACTTAACAAAAGCTAAGGCTTTATTTATGGCATCAACAAGTAAAGTTACCTTTAATGTTGATAGTTTAACAATACATTCAACATCATACTTGTCCAACAATCCTTACCTAGTTTATCAAATGTATGATCTAATTTGTTAAATAAGTTTACATGTTGATACGAACAATTACAACTTGTGATAGATGAAACATCATTTGTTGGTGCTAAAATGTTTAATGTTATAGATAACATGTTAAAGTTCATAAAACGCATTCACAACAAAGTTTTTGGTGGTGTTGATGTTATCATGATAGGTGAATTCTATCAACCACCCCCTATGAAAGATAATTTGATCTTTCAAAATATCAAAAATAACCAATTTTTTGGCAAACATGTATCCAATGTCATGAACTAAATAAACTTATGCAGCAATATGATACGGTTTTTATACAAACTTTGAAAAAAAAATCATACTATAACAAAAAATACAAAAGATATTGAGTTTATAATTAAATTTGTAATCGACAACCATCCAACAATTTTATTATTCCATATTTATTGTATACAAATAAACTTGTGCAAAAACACAATGAAAATGTGTTCACTAACACATTAGGTCTTAAGTTTATTTTCAAAGTAATGGACATCAACCATCAATCATGCCCACCATTTTACAAACTTTCAAATGATCCAAATAAAACTATGGGTTTACATTTTACAATTCATATAAAAATATATATGTTAGTTGAATTATGTGTTAGTAATTATGTAATATATAATAGTTTTGTGAATAGAACTAATGCCATTTTAAAAGCATCAACAACATATTGTGAAAAAACCATTATGTAGATAATGTTTCAAATTTAAAAAATTGAAACATTAACAAGAAAAATAATAATCATTATTATGACAACAACATTGAATCAAAATTGACACTATCATCAAAAATATAAGAATCGATGAATCCCAATCATTTATCATGACAAGGATTTAATTGCCAAATCAATTTGCAATAGCAAAAACCATTCATTGTTCTTAGGGATTATCATTAGATGAATCAATTTTTGATCCCACTAATGTTAAAAAACATGGGTTAATATATATAACACTATTGCACATTCAAATTTTTAAAATTTTACTTTTGTTAAATCCTTTCCAACATGAAATTCTTTTTGTGGATCTAAGAGTTCATGTAAAAATGAATAGATTAAAAACAATTGCAACTTGGATACCATTAATTTTTCAATTAAAAAACCTACATAATTTTCATGTAATTATATAAGTCTTGAATATAATTTCTTTACACCAAAATTATGAAAACATCAATCATGATCATAACCTTCAAATGTTTCATATCTTATGTCTTATAAAAATAAAAATACACCATGCATCAATATATGTGCACAAATTTATACATTCAATCAAAGTATTCATATATTTCAATCCATGATGGTCATGGGTTAATGATGATGTATGACATACATATGCACTTAGATTCCTTCAATACAATAATTAGTGATGGTTCAAAAATATAACAACAACTTTTAATATTAATACATGAAAAACAATACATATTGTATATGTGTATAAAGTTCATTCATGTTCAATTTATACATTCCTAAACAATTTTCAAACTATAATTCAATAATTTATTGAACATTGTTCAATCATCATTATGGGAGATTTTAATGTTGACATTCTAAAAAAAAATAACCAAGCAAAAAATAAAGAAGAAATATTATATTTCATAGATAAATTTGAATTAAAATCACAATTAATGAAAATGTAACAAAAGTTGGATCTCAATTAGACCATATACGGGCAAATGTCCTTATAAATGAATGCAAATTTGGTGTAACATAAGCATATTGGTCAATTTTTCACAAATCAATTTATATTGCATTCAAATTACCAAACACATTTCCAATGTATAACAAAAAACCATTAATGTCTCCATTTATTTAAAGTGTAGCATTTGTAAAAATATGCATGTAAATGTTGCATTTTCCACCTAATTAATTATTCACAAAATGTTGGCACCTTGTGGCTTGAATTTTCATATTTAAATTTTTTTCATGGACCATGTGTAAAAAAAATCATAAATATTAATAACAAGATTAAAATAAAATAAAATTATCCATACATACACCCATCAAACATCATAACAAAACGCCTTTCATGGAAAATTTAAACCCAAAATGTGACACCAAAAAAAAAAATTTGCCAAATTTTCAAACTTCAAAATGAGCCAAAAAATAAGAATGTTTCCATGTAAATTATATCCATTCAATATTGATGTTTGTTTCAAACATTGAAATACGTCATGCACATTGTTAAAAATATTTACATTATCCAAGTTTTTCAATTTTCTTAAATAGTATAATTATTTGCAACTTTATATTCATTTGTATGGTTAAAGAAAAGACAATGGAACTATGGTTTCAATTTCTAAATATCCACAATGGATTCTAAGATGGTTTAAAAACTTTATTTTTTAGTACAAATGTGAAAAAGAAATTCATGGTCTTTCATAAAGGCAACAAATTTTCATCCAATATAACTTCCATAGTAGTAAGTACATTCGCAAACATAGGAGTTGTAAGAACTATAACCAATGCTTTGTTTTTGATGTTTTCATGTCAAACATTATATTAATATTGCATTTTTTTTTAATGTTTTGATGATAATGTTTTATTTATATTGTAAACATGTGCAATAATTTAAAATGAATATAATGAAATTTGAATTTTCAAAAACATTGATTAATCATTGTAACCAGTGTTTTATAATGTTTTTACTAGTTGAAAAAACCCATAGATAACTCTTAAAGGACTTGAAAATGACATAATTTTGAAAAAAAGTCTTAAAAGTAAAAATATAATGGAACATATTTTTGAGTCAAAAGGCTTTTTTTATGACTTTTTGTAACTTACAAATGAAATATTCCTAATATATATCCAAAATCTTTTAGAATAAGCAATCATCAAATTCCTTATTAAAACCACACCCCTAGTTCCTTATTTAGTGAATGTACCTTAGAACATTAAATGTAATATCTTATTTTTAGGACAAAATCTCTCATGGTAGAACCGTTCATGTTTTAAAAACTATCCCACCTATCTTGTAATCAAATATGGCTAGATCATTCTATGGATGGTTGCCAAAAATGAAAGAAAAAACCTTGTAATTGATTTTATTTTTGCACATTTAAAATCACATTAAATTTTTTTTCCCTATAAAATATATAGTTCTAAAAAAATTTGGTATGTAACAAGTATCTTATGTTGACTATGAAACCCAATTTTCAAAATTTGCAAGTTTGATAATTAGGTGTGTGGAAATTTGTGACCTAAAACTAATCAACATAATTTGAATTCATCGTTTTCCATTTACCCCATGATTGCACATTTCACTAAACATCATATGGCAACATTTGGCATGCACACCAAGACCATAGTCAATTGCACACATTACCACTTCATTGTTGAATATTTGTTTGTTTTAATACAACAAGGTTTAACAATTTCAAATTTGATTTCTTAGAATTTCAACATTTAAGGAATAAGTATGCAATGTACACATCATGTTGTATATTTGTAATAACTTCCCAATGGTTGGAACAATAAATAACTTTTCACAAATTTTCAACAAACAAATTTGGCAAATATAAAAATTTTATTTTATTTTTGCTAAACCTTGGGTGAATTTTTTTTGTCAAACATGCGCCTATCATAGGTACATTATACTCGAGATTGTAATTTAATTTATAAAAACTCACATGCTTTTGTGCTTTCAGGAAACACCAATGTGTAGTGATGGGCAATCCAATGAGAGATAGGGGAATATCAACTATAGTTCCCTTTACTTTAATTGTCATTTCCAAACTTTTCCAAAAGTCAAATGATTGCCTAAAATTAGGGAAATTTTCCATGGAAATTGGCAATTTTGATATTTACTCAAAAATGACACCATGGTTTGGGAGATTTTAATGGAACAAACAAATAAACAAACAAACAGCTTTCAACAAAATAAATAGATATCGTAAATGATATACTTTCAATTTTGAATTGTGGTTGTTGTTTTTTTTATTGTGTTATTTTTAGTTTTTTTATTCCTTAAAAAGGTTCATTATAAATACCATGGCAACAATCATTGATCCCTCCCCAATGAAGTCATTGGAATTATGACTTGAAAGGGATGCGAGGAAAATCATGGCAAAACAAAAGGGACATGAATGTTTTCTTTGAGGCAAGTTGCAATGAAACATTCTAGCACAAAGAAGTGGTGATTATTTTACAATAATTATTTAACACCTAACCTCAGTGGCATGTAAATGGTGTCCCTTAGAACAAGTCCTATTTTACTGAGTTTGAAATGGAATGACCAATTTTATACTTATTAAAAATAAAATGGGATCCAAGTTAGGCTATAAAACATAGATGAATGAATAAAGTTATTCTTTTTTTCCATTCATGTTGGATGTAAATTTGAATTCATTTTCATCCAAGTTGGTTGACCGCCACCAACAACATGATTGCATATTGTTGTGTTAAGTTTAGGAAATTATTGGCTTGTTGTTTTTTTAGGGTTTAACCTTCTCCCCATTTGCATACAAGTGGTTGACCTACACCTAACAACGTGAGAGCATTTTGTTGTGTACAAAACGTTTAGGAAATTACTGGGCTTGTTGTTTTTTAGGGTTCCAGCTTCTACCCACTTCCATCTAACTGATTGACCCTCCATCAAACAACTCAAATGCATTTTGTATTGTAAAACAAAGTTTAAGAAATTATTGGCTTGTTGTATTTTAGGGTTTCATCTTGTTCCCATTTCCATCCAAGTTGGTTGACCTCCACCAAAGATGTGGGTGCATTTTAGGGTTCCCTATTTTTTCAAAAAAAGGAGTGTTTAGGAAATTATTGGCTTCTTGCATTTTAGGGTTCCATCTTATTCTCATTTCCATCCAAGTTGGTTGACCTCCACCAAAGATGTGGGTGCATTTTAGGGTTCCCTAAAAGAAAAAAAAGAGAGTGTTTAGGAAATGATTGGCTTCTTTCATTTTAGGGTTCCATCTTATTCTCATTTCCATCCAAGTTGATTGACCTCTCTACCAAAGATGTGAGGGCATTTTGCACCCCAAAACAAAAGTGTTTAGGAAATTATTGGGTAGTTGTTTTTTAGGGTTTCCTATTCTTCCCATTTCCATCCAAATTGGTTGACCTCCACCAAAGACGTGAGGACATTTTGTACCCTAAAAAAAGATGTTAATGAAATGATTGGCTTGTTGTTTTTTAGGGTTTCATTTTTCCCCCATTTCCATCCAAGTTAGTTGATCTCCACCAACAAACGTGAGTGCATTTTGTAGTAATTAAAAACAATAAAAAATATAAGAAATTATTATTGGGTTGTTGTTTTTTAGGGTTTCATCTGCTTCCCATTTCCATGGAATTTGGTTGACCTCCTCCACCAACAACGTGAATGCATTTTGTAACGTAAAAAACACAAAAGTGTTGAGGAAATTATTGGCTTGTTGCTTTTTAGGGTTTCATCTTCTCGCAAGAAGGAACGAAGGAAAGGGAAGCGAAGGGGAAGGGCAGGGAAGGTCCTGCGGAGAAGAGAAGGAGAAAGATCTGGCGAAGAAGAAGAAGAATAGTGGGGATTGAAACGAGAAGATCGAGAGCTAGTGTGTGTGGAATCGACGCTTCAAGCAGCAGCAGCTATTGTTGTTGTGTTTTTAAAAAAAGATGGAAAAACTGAGAAGAAGAAGGAGGAGAAGAAAGAGAAGTGAGGGTGAAGCAAATGTCAAAGAGTCTTCTTCTCACCGGTGATGAAATCGGTAGCACCACGGGGAAATGACAGTAGTAAGAATAAGTGTATTTGGAGTGTGAAGAAGGGATTTTCCATGCGCAGCCACATAACGAAATGCGGCCAGAGATCTTGAGTCATCATAGTTGGGGGAAGAAGAACAGAGAGCCTTATGCCAACGGCATGGAGGTTTGCAATGCCTTTGTATTCTGTACCAGTAGTCGCTTTTGAGCAATCTTAAATCCAAGCAAGAAGATGGTTGCCTTCGATTTTTAGGGATTTTTGTTGTTTCTCTTCAGCGAATTGCTGTGAGTTTTTAGAGTTTGAGGGTTCTTCAAGTACATGAAATGCAGTAACAGGTTTTTCCATGCTCTTTTGTTGTCTTCTTCTCGCTGGTGGAATTTGAACAGCGATCTTTTGTTCTTGAGAACCGGTTTCCCATATGGCGTATCATGAGCGGTGGTTTGCTATGCAGGCTATTTTCACTGCAGTATGGATTCTCTTCTGCTTGAAGGTACTGTTGCAGTTCAATGCCCAGTCACTCTAAGCTGAATGGCATCAGGAGTCAGATGGAGATGCTATCTTTTGTCTTGCTGATCCCTTGTTTGAGATCAGAGAATGTAGGATCATTTGCACTACAGACCAATTGGATGGGCAGATAGCAATTTCAGGTAGCACATTGCCAGGAAAATGTATTCACTGCAGTGTTACAGACAAAAAAATATGCCCTACAAACTTCATCACAGTTTCTGGATTGGCATTGCTTTGGAGCAGGTAGCACATGAGTCAATGGTTTTGATGAATGTGAGTACAAGGGACAAATTCTTCCTCGAAGTCTATCTGTACTACAATCCTGTCTTCCTCACGGTCAGTGATATCTCTCCTCATCATCATTACTTTCTGTAGCTTCTTCTGCAATAGTAGAAACAGAGAAAAAGACTGTTCAACTCCCTGCTGGATTCTCGGTCAGAGTGCTTCAATTTGGGGGCGACTATTGACTTTTTCTTAGAAATAGTCACCAAGCCCTAAAGGCTGGCAGATCTTGACTCTTGCACAAGAGCACTTTACATTGGAGCACACAGACTGGTGATGTGGCTCCAAAATGCTTTACACAAGATCACTTAGCAAGATCAGGGTATCCAGATGAAGGAAGTAGAAAAGGGCATGCCAATGGCAAGGCATTGTGGAGGTTTTCCATTTTGAAAATGCCCATTTGCATAATCAGAGGCAATGATTGTTTGTGCAGGCTTTGATGGTGTGGCTCTGGGGCATAAATATATATGTGTTTCTGAATGCAAGAATTCCTTACGCCAAGGTGTTTGAACTTGAACACATTCATCTCACACACCATGAGATATGGAAGGTGGTCATCCAACAATCAGAGTCCTCCCTCCAGCATCTAATTGAAGCAAGGCAAAAAAAAAACAGGTCAAAAAAGTAACTGCAGTAATTGATCAGATGAGCAGTGTTGCACAGAAACTGGTGGCAGTTTTAAGAGTCAACAGTATCCTGTCATTGTGCACCTCCAGATAGGTTTTTTTGGATGTACTTTGAGTGTACATATCCCTGCTATTATTGCCTTTATTCCTGCTCTGTGAACTCAATAATCTGAGCCTGTACTGCAACAAATTTGCAGGTGGCTTCATGGATGACAGTGGCTGTGATAACCAGCATGACTGCATACCTGTATCTCTACTCCCGTGGTATGGTCTTCCATGCTGCCTCACAGCCTGTAAGTACAGCATCACCTTTCAGATATCTTATCACAATTCATTCTGCTACTGTGGCTTCATTAGTGCCTTTTGCCATTTGTGTGAAAAAAAAAATCTTGTCAGAATTGTGTATGAATGTGTGTATATAACCTGTTTTCCGTGTAAGGTATTCACCCCTACATGGTGACCATCATGGCCTGTGGTCCAGTCCCATGTTAGGGTGGCCCATGGCTGTGATGTTCCCTGGTTAGGCTAGTCATCCAACTCCTATGATTAGCCTGTACTGGGGATGCCTGTCCTTGGGGAGCAAGCATTGTGATGCTATGGCAAGCCTTATTTCTCCAAGGCAAAGAAATGAGGAATCAGTGAAGCTTTTGCCCAGCCTGGTTATCCAACTGCAATGTCTGTGCTGAATTGATTTCCTGGTGACAATCATGAGTACATCTCAAGAGTTTCTGACTTGTTAGGGAAATATCTTTTGTAGATCTCCTCCATCTGCTCTCAAATTTCTCTGTTTTTTTTCTCTATTTGCTTGTTTGGATAATCTGAGCTTACCAACCTGATGTGACAGATTCTTCTATATGTAATGGTGCCCTTGGTGTTGGGTTTGCCTCTGGATGTATTTCACATGCAAACACGTTTCTACTTCTTGAGAACTCTTGTCCGACTGATTTTCCCCATTCAGGTGCCTTTTACTAACCATTGCCAATTTATTTTATAGCAATTTTCCACACCATGAGCATAAAGCAAAGAATAAGGGGAAATGCAGAAATGGTTATTTTCTGGAGCAATGATGGATGAAAATTGACAAGGGGGTAAATTACGAAACAGTATTGACTTGTATGGCTTATGAAGGTGGTAATCTTATTTCTGTTCTGATGTGTGAATGTGAATTCACCAGAAAAAGATGAAAAATCATCAACATCAAACAAAATGAAATAGATAGACAAAGACAAAAAAAGATGCGATATATTTGAAGCATGAAACCATAGACACCTCAAAGAGTTGGAACCACTTGAAAAGATGTGAAGAATTATACATGATCTTGGAGCCTTGACAGAAATTGTTGGGTTAGTAGAGTGATTCTATCATCCTCCTCAAACTCATCTAAATTTTCCTGACTTCATTGTGAAGGAGACATAGACCCACAGCTAAGAGAGAGGCAACAAGATGAACCCTATGAAGTGAACATCTTCGGGAATGATATTTGGGTGTCCTTTTGATGAACAGTTGCTGTAAGACTCAGAGATGTATCCCACCTCCTCTTTGCTAGGCCTGGAGAAAACACAGATAGTAACTACAGAGGGATGATGTTGAGAAGAGGCAGATTTTGCTGTCAAGTGCACATTTGCTTTCTCAGTCTACTGAAGTTTCCACTCATGTGCAGCCTATATCATTTTCAGACTTTTTCTTGGCAGATGTGCTGACCTCCATGGCCAAAGTATGTGACATTACCTTCATCATTGTGTTCAGCCAGTGTTATTTCTTGAGTTCTTTGTTGGTAATTTCAAATTTGCTGAAGCATATGAGCAAAACCCCTTAAGAGGAAGTCAACAGTCTTATAGTTGTTTCAAGATTCTATTGTGATTGTTGAACAACAGCCAGAGATTGTGGTCCCACTTGCCTTGATGTTTTAGGGTTCAGTATGTCTTCATCTTGCTTCCTCATTGAGTTCGGAAGTTTCCAATCCATTGAGTGTGACCCCACTTTGTAAAATGAGCAATGACTTGATTTTGTGGTGTGATAGCAACCCAGTAGGTGATTTCATAGTTTCATCATTGTCTCTGGTGGCTGTGATGCCTACTTAAAAATCTGTGTGCTGGACTTCAGAATTGGCTTGCAGTACCTCTAGATGTACAGTTGGCAGGGTTTTTGTGGGTTCTCTCAAGCAAGTCCCCCTGACTGTGCAGGTCCTCTCAGACTTGGAGCGCTCTGTTTGCAGAATGTATCATTGGCAGGCAAGTTTTGTACCTCTTGGGTTTGCATTCTTTACCCTTGTCCCATATCCTGTGGAAACTAGCTCCATGTGATATCCTCAGATTTCCTTATTTACTTTGCAGGCAAATTTAAGCTTGACTTACTGTTCAACTTCTGATGTATGAAGACTGACATCTTAGTTGTAGACTACTTCTCTGTATCCCCATCAAGTGAGGGCATGGACTGCCCTTTTTATCTATCACTGTTTAATAGGGATCTTTGTACCTTGAATGATTAGCTGTGGTAAGAGGCATTTCAGTAGCATATCAGATATCTGCTGTGGATTTCCATTCCTAGCTTCCTCCACTTCTGCTCTTGTGAAAACTGCAAGGAAAGAATCCACATAAATTGAGGCCTTCTCCAGACCTTCCAATTGGTGAGTGTGTGGGCCAGGTGGCAACTGTTGCTTGGTTGGAGCCAGGTGACACATGTGGAAGCCATTCTATTCATATTCCAGTTGTTTTGGCCTTACCTTATGTGATCCGCTTTATCCAGTGCATGCGACAGTATCATGACACAAAAGACAAAACTTGTCTTGCCAATGGTATGTTTTATGAGTACACTTCTTGGGGTAAGTATAGGATGCAAAAAACTTGAAAATACTGTGCTCAATATCTGTGGAATCTACATATTGGAATCATTACATGTCTGAAATTCATCAGCAACAGAAATAGATATGCCTGTTATACACCCATCACATGCCAATAGGTCAGTACAAGGAAGTCTGGAGTTATGAGTCTCACACATCATGGATTCTTCTGCTGTCCTTGTAGAAATCTTTAAAGCAGCTCATTGAGGCATTAGAGCAGTACTTATCTGTTATCATAACTGTTGCTACACTTTTGTCAGATTGGTTATAACTGATGGGAGTGGAGGAGGGTGGGTACAGCATTGAAGTACTTTTCAACTTTCCCTGTCATATTATTGTCAGCGATGAAGTATCATGTGCTGCAAGAGTTTTGGGAGGGCTGGCTGCGTCCACTGTGGCTGGTTTTTGCTGTTCTCAATTCATGTTACTGCTTCTATTGGGATATCCGCAAAGACTGGGATATTGGGTTTGTCTCCTTCCATGATACTGACTTTGAGAATGACCTGATTCATGATCATAAGTTTTTTCCTTCCATAACCAATTAGACCTAAGTTTTCACAAAGGATGAGAAATTGCCGAAGTGTTTGAGGACTGGTACATACAATAGTCTCCATGTACTAGAGGCTTGTGAGAGAAAGAACATGGGTTGATGGGTGATTTGCTAAGGGACTATTGATCTTGTTTTCCTGTTCAAGCATTGGTGTGCTTAAGGATATGTTCAGGGTTCAGGAGGCCTCAACCACTCCCTTTTATGTAGGCCCCTCTATGCTCTGGGCTTAGATGCTGGGCTTACAGGGAGTTGTTGCAGCTTGAATGAGGAGACTATCAACTTTTTTGATTAGTTCAGTCTGTTGAGTGCTTTGCCAACCTGATGACATAGTCTTACCATCGCTTCTGGAAATGTGACAGAAAAAGGACACATGTTTGTGTAGAATATTTGCCTGTTTTGAGCAGATTACTATGTGCATATTGACACCTACCACAGGAGCTAATGGCAGCTAGTCACTGCCATGCATGATGAAGAAGATGGTCTGGTACTTTGTGATTTACACTCACAAGGTTATGACTGTTTTGGTTTGACGAGAACTTGCAGAAAATTTACCTTCAAAGTGTTATTGTAGAGTTTTCTCTGCAATCTCACAGGTATCCTATTTGGGTGTTGATGTTCTATTTGGTTTGGTCTTATGGAGCAGACTTGTGTAGATAGTCAGGAGCATACTCTCTTTATCATATTGTTTCCCACATTGAACCATGTGCCTAAGAACTACTTTTTGCTGCATGTAGGTGCTTATCTGGTCCCTGCAGACCAAGGAAGCAGTGTCTTCGTCCAATCTTGCTATACAACCGACCTGGGGTATGTTGTGATCACCCTGTACCGCAGTTCCCACTTTTTTAAAATTTTAGATTCTTGGTTTGTTTTTCTTGTCAGAGGCCTGCACAAAAAGTTGCACTGAAGGTTGCAAATTTATGTTTGAGGCAGGTGTACTATTGGGCGATAGGTAGCAACCTGGTGATGAGAGGTGCATGGACATACAAGCTGTCAGCCCATTTGCGACACAACTTCAGGACTGTCTTTTTTTTCTCCTTTCTTGAGATGTGCCGCCGTTTTCAGTGGATCTTCTTTAGGGTAGAGATTGCAGCTATCAAGTTGTCAAACTCTGGAGGTGCTCTCCCACGGGTGACTTCACAGATTCCACTGAAGGATTTGTCTGGTGACACAGAGCACTTGATTACTGCTTCAGAATAAGATGTATGACTTTCTCACTGCACTTCTCTTTCTCAATGATTAGGCAGGTGAAAAAGTTCCTTCTAGAAGTTGTGACATGAATCAGAGCACATTATCTTTGTCTTTACTTTAACCTAGATAAGGTTTAGGGTTTTTTTGTTCTAATATTCATTTAAAGTTGAGAAATTTCTTCTTAGTCAAAATCTTCATTGAGACTATTCTTCTGTGCATATACTCATTGCTATGGAGAGGTAGAATTGTTGTAGAGCTGTTCTAGCATGGTCTCTATTCCAGGATCATGGTTCGCCATATAATTATGGATAAGAACTGCCAAATAACTAATGACCTGTGTATGGCTTTACTGCACATGCACTTATTGAGACTGGATGTCCAGTGATCACTTTAATAGAAATCACTTAAGTTGATGACTTGCGACACAGAGCAGATGCAATTATAAAATTCATGCTGGAGACAAACTAATGCACTTGAATTTTGATATTTCTGTTGCTGTTTGATATGATTTTCTTAGTTGCAACATCATTTATTCTTCTAAAAAATTTGGGTTCGGTTATGTGATGACTATGTTTTTATTTTTGTGCAAAATTATTCTTCAAAATCTTCTTCCTCTTCATTAATTGGTTATCAATGAATGATCTCTCGCCCCCCAAATAAAAGCCTTATATTCATTATTTTTGGGCTAGTCTTTGAGTTAGGTTTTTAGGAACCAATTGTTTACACCATGATTATGTTGATGTGATAATTGATGGATGGATTTTAGATGGAATCTGAGAACATTTTCAGTTGCAACTAGTTATACCTTTATAAATTGATTAAAACATTTTATAAGATATGATTAAAAGTTATTGCTTTACTTATGTAATAATTAAGAAATTAACAATGAAATTAGAATTTAAGTAATCATATCATCACATAATGGCACACATGTAATTCACACTTTAGATTTATTGGTTATAACTAAGTTTTATTCATAATGGAAATTTATGTTCTGATAAGGTAAATGATTTGTGCTAATGCTTTACACAATTCAATGGACCATCGTTAGTATATAAAAAAATTCATTGTACATACACACAAGCCATGAACATGCACTATTTTGTATTTCGTAATTCAAAAATGAAAAATGAGATAAAATAGAAGTGTGTAAGATTGAAACTTGAATCAATGATAATGTATCATTATAAAGCAGCCTAAGTTTTTCAGGAATAATTGGTTCCAAGAGATAAATCTGATATTGTAAACAGATTCACAAATAGGTTTTTTTTTAAAAAAAATTTCCCCTACCAATTTTGTAAGATTGAAAATATGGTGAAAATTTCCAACAAAATAGAAAAGTTAGTCAAATTTGTGATAGAAAAATAATTCCAAAATTTTCCCAATTTTCTTGGTTGAAATAATATATATTTACCCAAAGCATGATCATTATGCCACTACCTTAGATTGAATAAAATAACAAAATTGGCCTATAAGAGTAGAATGTGCAAATAAGTCCTTTAGTTTACATAGAATTCATAGTGAATTCGTAGTGTTTTGACCATTTATTGGCCTTGCCTACCAAGGCAAGGATATTGTGTTTAGATTCATTATAGAGTATAGTAGCTTAAGGGATTTTGGCCCCTAGGTAATAATAATAATAGGTCTATTTTTATATGAGGACTTTTGAAAGATGATATCTTGGCTTGTGTTGAAACTTGAGATTAGTTATAGAGTTATAATACCTTGAAGAATTTTAGCTTCTTTTTAGAGGATTTTTTGGAGATTATATTTTTGAATGGTGAAATATTTGAGTTTTCATCATTCTTCTTTTCGCATTAAGATATTTTTTTCATGTAAATGGCAAGGCCACAGTGTGACACACCCCTTGTTATAAAAAACCTAGATTTATTAGAGATATCCACAAAGTAACTTTGCCTTTGGACCCTCCTTTTACACCTAAAACTTAGGTTTCAGCCTCAAATTTTTATTGAATTTGAATGTAAAATGCTATAACTCAATATCTAATGCACAAGATTTGAAAGTAATTATAGTAGCAGTGAAGGTGCCTAAAGGAAATTTAAAATAAAATAAAATGTGAAACTCAACTACCACTGAATTTGATGATGATTTGAGTTTCACTCCTCCTTTAATAACAATGTATTATTTTATTGTTGTTAAATAAAAGTCTCATGATCATGTTGTCTCTGGGTGGGCTGGAATGTATGCAGAAATGTCCCAAACCTGAGACTGACAGCACATCAAACCCACTTTAGATGCAACTCCAGCAACTGGTTGACAAGATTGACCATATACTCCTTGCCTTCATCACTCGCAGTATGGAGTAACCAATTCCAGCATACCACCAACAATTTTGGCGAACTGGAAAAATAGTAAGCAATTGGGTGTCAAAAACACAGATCACAAAAAAAAAAGGAGTTACATGCCAAATCTCACACACCCACCCACACATACATGTGCCACGTTGGACTGATATCTCACT
>Ga0209208_10000785_pt1 | contig 43064 bp, 39 predicted proteins | sample S1TSphfallax_3_FD_187694 | JGI IMG/M metagenome (GOLD analysis project Ga0209208, IMG submission 187694) | Host-associated microbial communities from peat moss isolated from Minnesota, USA - S1T2_Fd - Sphagnum fallax MG (SPAdes) (version 2) | ecosystem: Host-associated > Plants > Peat moss >...
TTTTGGAATCTATGTGTATTAATCCAATGAGTCCACAATTAGAAATTCAAAAGGTTGTTGTGATTTAAAAAAAAATTTGCTCATGCATTTGGTCTTAAACATATGTTGGACAAATTTGATGTGGATGTATCTAGTATATGCAAACATATAGATATAGTTTGTGATGTCCTTTGTGATAAGAACAAGCTTTTTGGCAAGTACATCAACACCCCATCTACATATCACATACTACACATTATACAACTTTAAAAGCTCACAAATTTGCCAAGTTCATATGTGGTGTCATTGATGGTACTCATACCCCATTAGCTGAAATGCAAGTAAAAGGTACATAACAAACTTCTAAGTTTCATGGGTTCATTGCAAATCCATGTGAAATATGTTATTTCATAGGTTCCTATTATTTAAACACAAATGTTGTGCAATATTTAAACATGAGAATCACTAGAAGAAGAAAAAGGTATTTTCAACTGGTATCTACAATTAAATTTTAATCACCAGCAACATTTACGACTAAATCTCATTAGTTGCCTTGAACAAGTTGCATGCAATATTAGTCACAAATGACAAAGGGCATTGGATGAAATAAATAATCAAAAAATACAAGTTCGTCTTTTGACTCCATTGTATACATATTATCACATGCAACTATTTTGGTCACAATTGAAAACAAATGATGTGTTGCCATGTGTTCTAATATTTAATTATTTAAAATATAATAATTATTATTATTCTGAAATAATTTAAGATCTTCGATTCAAATGCTTGGATGATTTTATATTATGACACATGGCACTTATAAATGAATTTACTGCAAAATATTAGTATTAGGTTGGTTGGTACTTAAATAGGTACATAAGTAGGTGCTTACAAACCTAAATTACATACTTTCCTATCCACCTACTTAGGTACATAGGTCAACCTAGGTGGCTAGGTCAAATTAAGTACCTACCTATCTAGGTAGATAAGTAGGTTGGAGAAATAGGTACTTTAAATTGTGCATAATTTTTTTTTGTTCTGGGTTAAACTTTTTGATTGGTTCATCCCATGTGCACAATTTTTTTAATGTGAAATTGGATGACCACACCCCTTGTTTATATAATGTCCAAAATAAGAATATAGAATAAGCAATATGGGATAAATTTTGAAGTTACAACTTCTTCACAAATTAAGTTGCAACTTCAAAACTTTCCTCATGTTTTATGTTCTTAGTTTTTATATTTATAAACAATTTACGTACATGGCTCACTAAATAATTAAATAATCATTTAATTATTAATGATTAAATTTAACATATATTTAAAATATAAACTATACACTACAAATATTAAACATTCATTATCAACTATTTAAATAAATAATAACTTCTTAATATTTAAATGACTAACTATCTAATTATTCATAACTTGTCAATACATAACTCATAGATAAATAAATAAATAATTTTTTAAAAAATATTTTATTACTTTTAAAAATCTGATCAAATTATATATAATGTAATTGATATAAAATTATTTTAATTATTTTAATTGAAATTTTAATTTAAAAAGTTCAAATTATACATAATGAATTAACAAATTAATTTAAAAAATATTCCCACACGATTTTCAAAATTAAACTAGTTACATTGATTACTATATAATTACATATCTTATTGTAAAACATTTATTGGTCTAGTAAATATGTTTTTTCTATTGGTAATTATTAACTATAAATAAAATAATTTTCTAAAAATATCATTAATTTTAGAATTTAAAAAAATTTAGATTAATTTGTAATAATTTCTGAAATTACAATCCTCACAATACTTATTTTGTATACATTATAAATTTTCCAGATTTTTAATTCATATTTCAGGTTATAAATTACAGATTGTGAAGAATTATGTTCAATTAAAAAATAATTATTCATATATTGTGATTAATTCCTATCTGAAGTAATTACAATGATTTTGTAGGAATGTAATATTAATTACATTAATTCATTTCTTTTACTATAAGAATATGAACTATATAATATTAAAATCTATGTTGTAACGATAATTATTTAGTGTAACTTATAATTAATAACTGTAATCATTTATAATTATTTATAAAAGTTATTTGTTATGGATAACACTAATAGAAAAAAGTCTTAAAATTCAATCAATATTGTTTTGAGTTGAAATATTAATTTTTGATTCCAAAAAAATAATTCGGAATTCAAATATCAACTTTTAGATCAAATAAGTCTTTGGAATTTAGATAAAAAAATTCAGAATTAAATATCAATTTTCAGAGTCAAATAAAAATATTCAAAATTGAAATATCCATTTTTAGATTCAATTAATATTTTTCTGAATTGAAATAGTAGTTTTGAGAATTGAATTATAATTTTTCAGATCAAAATGTTTTAAAAAAACATTTCGAATTGTTCAAAATGTTTGCAAATAATAAAAATAATAATTCCAATAACAATTTTTAGAATAAAATATCAATTTTTTAGATTCAAATATAATTTTCAGAAGTGAAATATCAAATTTCATATTTGAATAATAAATTTCAAAGTTCAAATATTAATTTTTAGACTCATTGTATGAACAATGTACATACAAATGCATAATTATATACAAACAAATATATATTGATGATGTATGTAATATATCATAAATATAGTTTTAATACACAAAAAAACACCCCTATGTCATTATAAAATGTTTTTAGGTTGCAACTAATTTGGTGACTATTGCAACTAATGGGACATATCAATCTATAATGGATGAAAATAGACTTTAAAACCATATAACCGATAGGATGAAATTTCCAATAGTTACATCATAATTGTAAGAATGACCAAAATAGAGAAATTTGATTTTATAGTTGTAAATACTCCTAAACTTAGTCGCAAATGATTACAAATTACATGTAGTTGCAAACGGAGTGGTTACATTTTGGTTGATTTCTATTAGTGAGTCCTGTGCATGACTTTTGTATGTAAACAATACATTTCAATGTTTTATCATATGTGTTTAAACAATATGAATAGGCATATGAAATTCATGTCTAAACAATGCACATGACATTATTAGTTGAAAAATGTTCCAAGAACGTTAAAAAATTGACACATTTTTCTATTTTTATTTGGGCAAAATGTTGTGTGGAATGCCAATGGAATTTTTTTCATGAATCCTGAAATTTTAATTGGGAAGCAATATGTCCCCCAAGAGCTAGATATAAGACTATACTCAAGAAGAAGTAAAATTATTTCATGTATCTTTCTTAGTATATGGCTAGGAAATTTGGCCATATGGAGTTCAAATTGGTGTTGGGAAAATACCCCATTTGATTAGTTAGAAGCATTGGTTCCAATTTAATAAACCAAATTATAAGTATTTAACCAAAAACATTCAAGGAAAAAAAACTATAATTGGTGGCTAACTGGAGGTTAACCATCAATTTCAATTTAGGTTACTTAGAATTGAACCAAAAAACAAATTTTCAATTCCATTTATGTGTGAGAGTAGAACCAAAACCATTCTATTTTATTTTTTTGGAACTAGAACCAAAGGTTTTTCATAAAAGTAAAAAACCAACCAACAGTAATTCAAAGTTCAAACAACCTTGGCATCAACCTTTTGAAAAAAGATTTGTGGCTAAATTTCAACTTCTATTCACATTGTGCAATGGAGTTAGTCAAATTTCTAGGATGTGTTTCAACATGATCATTGTTGGATGAACTTGTAAATTGCTACTTTACATTGACAATATGCACTCAAATAGCCAAAAATGTTAGTTTTTGTAACTATTGAAGTTGTGAATTCATCACCTATTCATTGTTGAAACCCTAACCCTAATTTCTTTCAAAAGCTTTAAATGTTTTCAATAAAAGCCAATTTACTTTTAGAAGGTGGCCACATTGCCTAAAATAATGTCCCAAAGTGTACGCTTTTCACCATATTAGTGTCAAATTCCTTTAGTGTAAATCATTGGGATTCACTTTTCTTGTAATTGGGAACACTTGAATCTTCTTCTTCTTCTTCATGCACATTGAGTAACTTCTGGAGAATGTGATGAGGGGTGAAAACACACTACAAGGGATTCTTTTTAAGCACTGTTGGGTTTAATATTATAATATGTGTAGTATAATTGTTCCAAAAATGTGGTGCATCTAATTTTGGGTTTCAAATTTGGTGTTTATGTTTTATAATTTTTATTTTTATAATACTAATGTTATATAATATTATTTATTATAATGAATAAAATTAATAATTTAAATTCAAGGGTCCATGAGTATATTTATGGTATACACATGTACAATAGAACTAATTTTTCATTTAAGACTACACTAACATCAAGGTTTCATTATTCATTAAAATAAAACATTTTCAATGAAATTTAAAACAAAGCCACCTTAGTTATGCTTGTCACCTTCCATGTGAATGTGATTGTTATTCAAATTTTCAATTTACCACACATTTATTGCATCTTTCTTGAAATGAAAAATTTCAAAATTTTCACATGGTTCAATATATCTTCAACTTTCATAAAATTAAGGTTTAAAATAATTTGGATTTTTTAGGGAGTATTTTTCTGTTTTTCAATATAATTTTATAAGTATTATTTTCGAAAAAATTCATTCTAACATCACATAATATGAAATCAAAAAGTGTTTTGATTTATTTATGTAATGGGCTATCATAATATTATAAAAATAATGAAAATCCTTCAATTAATAATGACATTGTTGAAGTTCAAAAGTGCACCACCTAGAAAAATAATATATAATGATGCACAAAAGGGGTCCTTTGTAATGTGTTATCACCTCATGTGTACATCACTTTTCATTATGTTTGAAAGTTAAAATGACGACTTTCGAATCCCAAGTCCCATTCAAATGCATTCCAATTTTGGCCATTGTTTATTTTGTTGAAGTTTTGTGAAGCTTGTGAATGGTGTACCATAATCTAAATGTGCTTATGGATTTTGTGCAAAATAATGGAAATGATCATTTCAACTTTGAATGATGTTAAAATTGTGGATTTAGAAGTTCCCAAATGGGATTTGGTTTCAAATTTGCAAAGCCAAGTTCAAGGTAAATCCATTTAATTCTAATCATGCCTTGTTCTAAAGTTCCTTTCTAAGTTTCTTATATAAGTTTAAGGTTTAGTGGAAGTTCAAACCCTTCCATGATGTTTTCATATGTTTTTCTTTTGGTTTTTTAAGTTTGATTTTTTTACAATTGAGTTTTGTTTATATTGGTTTACAACACTATGGTTTGCAAAACACAATGGTCTTTGAATCTCAAGCTTTGTCCTATGATCACCATGTCTTCTATGATTTCAAATATTTCAATTCTTCCAAAAACCTTAATCTTGTCATGCCATTGTGCCTTATATCAAATTCTATTATGTTCCCAAGGTCATATAACTTTTTCAATGGGCGAAAATTATCTCTAGCTAAAGCTTGGATTTAATCCCCAAAGTCTATAATCAATTTAGTTGAAGTAACTAATTCCATAATGTCCTAAAATCCTAATCTAACTTAGTGATTCTTGAAGTCCCCCTTGAAATCTGTATTGTTGATATAAATCTTGGGAAAATTGTGAATATATCAAACTTCTAATCATATCCTTGGTTTGATGACCCATGGAAGAAATGATAACTTGGTGTGGATGGTGATGTAAATAAAGGCAAAAGATCATATGGTACACTACAAAGTTTTAGGCAAAATGAGTAACAAAGTTGCCATGGATAAAGGGTGCGGTTATCCATAGTGCAAGGTGCAGGGTCTACTCCTTGATTGAAAAAAAGAACAAAATTGTTGAGTGCAAATGGGATACATTAACAAAACATTTTAGTTGTAGGATTGTGATTTATGATTTGCCACAACTTGAAGTGAAGAAAGGCGGGGAATACATTGTAAAAGAGTGTGCCCATTTGGAAAACATGAGGTTGTGGGTGCAAGGGAATTTGAATTATGTTCTACAACAAGTCATTAAACCTCTAGAGGAAAGGGGAATCAAAAGATGGTTTGATTCAAGTTTTTGTTTCACATTCTTACACATTGTTACATTATGCTAAAACATGAAACAATGTATGACTTTTTTATTAGCTTGAAGGTTTCACATAATTCAACCATGCATTGGTTTAATTTTGCAAGCTTGACCCTTTTTAAAGCTATGTTCTAACAAGTCCAAAAGGCCATTATCCATGCCATACACTTTGTTTAATTCCTAGCTTTTTCTTATGACAAGGCTACAACAATTGATAATGATTTTGGGATATGTGTTCATGCATACATGGTGGATGGTTGGACTAAAATACCAATTTTGGTATGCGTTGATCAAATTGTTGATGAATTAGGTTTTAAAAATCTCATCAAGGTGATTTTGAACTCTATGATGAAGGGTCAAGGGTTGAGTAGGGAGGAGTTATGTAAAAAGTTCTTATGTTATGGGGATGATGGAATCATTAGTAGAAATCAGCCAAAATGTAACCAATCCATTTACGACTACATGCGACTTGTAGTCATTTGCGACTAGATTTGGGAATATTGCAACTACAAGATCAAATTTCAACTATTTTGGTCATTCTCACAACTATGATGCAACTATTAAAAATTTCATCCTATTGGTTGGATTGATTTTACAATTATTTTCATCGATTAATAGGTTGATATGTCCCATTAGTCGCAATAGTCACCAAATTAGTTACATCGTAAAGGTATTCTACAATGACATAGGGGTGTATTTTAATGTATGTACTAAAATTATATATAATATGCATACGTATGTATACTATTAATATAATGAATCTCAAAATTAATATTTGACCTTTGAATTTTTTATTCAAATCTGAAATTTTTTATTTCAATTATTTAAAACATTATTTGAATTTTAGATTTTCGATTTGAACATGATATTTTCAATTTAAATTTAAAAAGGCTTATTTGATCTAAAATTTAATATTTGAATTCTACATTAATATTTTCAAATCCAAAAATTAGTATTTCAATTCAGAAAATTATAATTGATTGTAAAAATGGACATTTTAATTTTGACCATTTTAATATAAATATTTATATTTATATTTCAACTCTGAAATTTTTTCATTTAAATTTTAAAATAATCATTTGAATTGAACCTGAAATTTTAATTCCAAATTATTATTTTGGATTCTCAGAATTAATACTTCTAGTCTGAAAATTATTAATTGAGTCTAAAAATGGACATTCAATTTTGAATATTTTTATTTGACTCTAAAAATTGACAGTTCAATTCTGGAAATTTTTATTTCAATTCAAAAAACAATATTGAGTTTAAAAATCGACATTTTGATTTTATATATATTTATTTGAACTTGAAATTTGATATTTGAATTCTGAAGTTCTAAATTTAAATTTTAAGAAATTATTTGACTTGAAAATTGAAAATTGAATTCCAAATTATTATTTTGGATTATTAAAATTAATATTTCAATTCAGAAAATTATTAATTGAGTCTTAAAATGGACATTTTAATTTTTAATATTATTATTATAATTTGAAAATTGACATTTCAATTCTGAAATTTATTATTTAACTTCAAAAAACTTATTTGATCTAGAATTTGATATTTGAATTTTGAATTAATATTTTGGAATCTTAAATTTATATTTTAATTCCATAAATTATTGATTGAACTTTAAGGATTTTTTGTAGTAGTGTTATCCATAGTATATCACTTTTATAAATAATTATAAATGATTATTTTTATTAAACCTTAGTTACACATAATAATAATTGTTGTAACATAAATTTTTATATTTTCTAAATTTATATTTTTATATTAGAAGAAATTAATTAATGTAATTAATGTAACATTATTTTAAAATCATTGCAATTACTTCATATAAGAATTAATTAGTATGTGCATAATTATGTAATTTATAACTTCAAATCTGAATTAAAATTTTGGAAAGCCTATAGTGTAGTTAAAATAATTATTTTACTGATTTTAATTTCATATATTATATATATAATTTTTAAATTATGTGATTAATCATCTGATAAGTATTTTACAGTAATTTTAAAGTAATTATGAAACTTAACATTATGTTTAGCAAATTATTTTATTTATAGTTAATAATTAGCAAAATAAAAAAATTACTTGACCTATAATTTTTTTTACAAACTAAATGTAATTATATAATAAGTAATGTAATTAATTGAATAATTTTTTTAAAAAATTTGTGTAAGAATTTACTTTCTAATAGTAATTGTTAATCCATTATTTATAATTTTAACATAAATATTTGAAATAGTTATTTTAAAAATTATAATCATTAAATTAGTTTTACATTAATTGTATTATATATAATTCGAACAGATTCTAAAAATTAATAAAATATTTTTAAATATCTTAAATATTTAATTATTTGTGAGTTATGTGTTAATAATTTGTGAGTTACTAGATAGTTAGTTTGTTAAGTATTAAGAACTTATTGCTTATTTAAGTAATTGATACTGAATACTGAATATTTGTAGTGTGTAATTTATAATTTAAATTCATGTAAATTTAATCATTATTAATTAAATGATTATCTAATTATTTAGCACTTGAATTGTTTAGAAATCTAAAAATTAAGAAAGTAAGGCATGAAGAAAGTTTTGGAATTACAACTTAGTTTGTGAGGAAGTTGGAACTTCAAAACTTATCCCATACTGTTTGTTCTTCATTCCTATTTTGAACACTATATAAACAAGGGGGTGTGGTCATCCAATTTCACATTAAGAAATTTGTGCACATGGGATGTACTAATAAAAAAGGTCAACCCAAAAAGAAAAAAAAACAAATTATGCACATTTTAAAAGTGCATACCTTCCCAACCTACTTATTTACCTAGCTAGGTAGGTATTTAGTTTGACCTACCCACATAGGTTGACCTATGTACCTACCTACCTAAGTACCTACCTATATGAGTAGGTATTTAACCTAGGAAAGTAGAGCCTACCTATTTTTTTAAAAAACTTAAATAGGTAGGTTGGTATGTAACTTAGGTTTGTAGGCACATATTTGTGTACCTACCTAGGTACCTACCAACTTAATATTAATATTTTAATATTTTTCTTCTTAATGTCACGTGGCATACTTACATTGGGCCACATGTCATAATATAAGATCATCCAAGTATTGGAATTGAACGTCCTAGATTATTTCAAAATAATATTAATAATATTCTAAATAATAAAATATTAAAACACGTGGCAACACATCATTTGCCCTTAATTGTTACCAAAATAATTGCATCTTAGTCGCATGTGACAATACGTATACAATGTAGTCAAAGGATGAAATGTATTTTTTGACTTTTTTTTCATACAATACCTTTTGTCATTTGCGACTAATTTATCACATGTGACTTGTCTTAGGCGATTACAAGGATTTTAGTTGCAAAATGTCTCTTGCGACTAAAATTTAGTTACAAACACTAGTCGAAAATACACAATTTTCTTCTAGTGAATGTCAGATGGATTTGAAACTCCAAATTTGAGTGCAAGAAATTGTTGGGTTATCCCAAGGCCTTGGTAATGGGTGTATCTACATGAACTTAATTGATTCCTACAAGTAGGCAATTTGATTAATGAATAGAACCTTGGAAATCCAAGTTTTAATCATTAGTAACAATATGTTACTTCTACTAGTATACATGTTTGTAGGTGAATATGGTAGAATTGCAAGAATTGAGAAAGTGAAAGATAAAGGACCACATGATGATCATTGTTAGTGTTGTGATCAAAATGCAACGTGTTATCCTTGCTTGCATTGATACCATTGTTCATATGAATTGTTTCTAAAACCTGAAGACTAAAATATGATGGATCCTTATTGTAACCATATTTGAGGCAACAAGCCATGTTTAAATGTTTTAAAGTTGTGTGTGTTGTGGTGCATGTTATCTTTACAAGTCAGGACAACATCAACTTTAGCAACTCCAACAATTACTCAAGCACCCAAAAAAAATTATGTCAAAAGGAAATGCCCAAGTAGTAGAGCACAACCAGTCTTCTTGGATTTAGATGGGAACCCTGTAAAAGATTGTGAGATTGTTTATGTGTCAGAATAGCCTAACCCCAAGGTAACTTTTGTACAAGAGGTTGCATGTCAAAGAAAGACGTTGCAATATGTTCACAAGGCAGAAGCAAGGAAGCTTCATAATTAGTTTTAAAAAGAGGTAAAAGATTGCATTATTTTTAGCCGATCTCAACAAATTAAAATTCCTACTGGTAAGACTAGTGAAATTGTGACTGGCAAAAACTTTTGGCAACAAAAGGTGAAGGAGGTAGCATATGCCAACCTGGACATTTCATTTCACAATTTCAAGTAGCACTCACCAAAATAGTGGGAGCTTATCCATGGAGAGCTTGCATAGTTGTTCCTCATCAACCCATTGTTGAAAATTGGCACAATAGAAAAATATGTCATGAACACTTAAATAAAGCAAGACAAAAGTGGAGGCAGATGTGGAAAATTGGGGGGGAAATGGCAAGGCATGAGGATTGCCTTGTGGATGCATGGGTCAAATTGATTAAGTATTGGAAAAGTCCAATGGTTGAATCTGAGAGTGAGCGGATACAATGAATTCGTGTGATGGTGAGCAACCCTTGGAAGCATGGGTGAATTGGTGTTTCTCATAGCATGTCATTAGAGGTAGATTTTCATTCATGGTTGGTTAGGTTGTTATTAGGCTTAACATCACATTTTTCACTTAGTTTGGTATTGATGCGACACTTGGATGTGTTGTTGGGTGTAAGGTGCAATTGGATTGGGCTTTGATAAGGATGGGGACTCACTCAATGAGCTTGCAACAAAGGCTGCATCTTCAAAGGTAATGAAGATTTTCATTTAACCAATCCTCAAACACACATGATTAGTGCAGTGTATAAGTAAGATTAATGGACTGGTTGCATTGAATAGACCATTTTCCAATAGTGGAACCTCAATTAGGATTCCAAATTGTAATGTTCCTTAAATTTAGAAAAATGAACCATTATTTTGCTAAGTGGATTTAGATAATGTAATGTAATGTATAAGGTGTAAGAAGGGCATGCTAGATTATTCATGTCTCCAATATTAGTTCCAGCAAGTCTAGATTAGGATTCAAAACTATATGTGTTCTTTAAGTTGCAAGACAATTTATCTTTGGTTCCATGGTAGTTTACTTAAGTGTAAAACAATTGTTTTGAGTGGATCTTGTTTCTAGTGTAGTGGGCATGGGTGAAGTGTTTTGTAGTAGTAGTGATTAGTCAATTGGGCTTGGGTTGATTTTATTCCACTAGTGGGCCCAATAACACACAAGTGGAACTGGTCAACAATGAGCATGGGTGGATTTCATTTTAGGAATGGTTAGTGGTGGGCATGGGTGGACATCGGTGTTGAGTAGTGGGCATGGGTTTTGTAGTGGTTAATTGTGGTCAATGTATAGTGGTTAGTAATGGGCATGGGTGAAATTTGTTTTAGTAATGGTTAGTGATGGGGATGGGTGGACCTTAGTGTTGAGTAGTGGGCATGGGTGGGATTTATCTAGTGGTTAATGGTGGTCATTGCATAGTGGTTAGTAGTTGGCACAGGTGGAATTTATTTAGTGGATAATGGTGGTCAATGCATAGTGGTTAGTAGTGGGCAGGGTGGAATTTATTTAGTGGACAATGGTGGTCAATGCATAGTGGTTAGTAGTGGGCATGGTGGAATTTATTTAGTGGATAATGGTGGTCAATGCATAGTGGTTAGTAGTGGGCATGGTGGAATTTATTTTAGGAATGGTTAATGATAGACATGGGTGGACCTAGTGTTGAGTAGTGAATATGAGTGGGTTTTAATGTTGTTTGTGGTTAGTGGTGGGAATTGGTTGACCTTAATGGTGACTAATGGGTTGAACTTTTTTCTTTAGTGGTGAATATATGTAGATGGATCATGAATGTAGAAGTGGCTAATAATGAACAATGTACATGGAACCTTTTGACCTATTATGATTATGGTTCTATAAACTCAATTGATGTCATGTTTGAGTTGTGGCTAAAGTATAGGAAAGGGTGGGGAACTTGAACAAGAGAAAAAATGCATTCATGCAACAATTTTTCAAGTTGGATGAGGAATGGAAGGCTTCTATGGAGGCCAAGGTGGATGCCATAGTTGTTGGAATGACCAAGGTGGATTCCATGGTGGAGTCCATGGCTGAAATAAAGGTTATGTTGCATAAGAGGCATGGGCACTCCAAGGTTGATACATGCATCAACCTTTCAACAACAACTAATGAAGGTACTCTTGTAGCAATGGTAAGGAATGGAATTTTTTTCAAGGAGATGGCAATTACTTTGGTGCTGTCTATAGCCACCTTGGCCCCCACCCCTCCATCCCTTAAAGTAAATCACACAAAACCAACTACTTTGATATTAGAAGGGATTGGAAAAGAACAAACACTTGTTGCGAAGAATCACAAACATATGGATGAAGGTGTGGAAGAAGGGGGGCCAATAAAGAAATAGTCACACAACAAGGTGACGATAGGGTCAATTAGATTGGAACATATGGAAGATTCGAATGCGCTTGATTTCAACATGACCCATGAAATGCATCCCAAAGATGTATCTCTAATGCAAGAACAAGAAATTGATCTTGATGATCATTTTTATGTACCTATTCTTGATCATTTGATGGGAGGAACACAAGTGTTGGAGTGTTCCCAAACATAACTATTGGATGTCAAAAACAAAATTGCCTTGGATTTTGACGGCAACATGGGCAAAAGAAAGCAAAGGAAGGTGGATAAATGGAAGGATTCCAAGGGAAAGAAAGTTTGAAACATGGTAGTTGCAAAAGTGGATGAAGATGATGGGACAAATTTTTTAATGGAAAACACTACTATGATTGTACATTTGGAGGCACCATTAGATGGGGTTGTAAAAGCTATCCAACCTATGGCAATTGTGACACCACCACTTCATAAAACTTTGGATGTGGTCACATCACCTCCTCCTCGGCATGGGGGTGCACAAAGGAGGAGAACAACTAGACTAATGTTCAAACCCTACCTTGAAAGTGTAAAGCCATCACTTGAAGCATGTCATAATCAAAGTGGCAATCCTCAAGAATTGGCTAGCACATTTTCAATGCATCCTCAAGTTGTGAATCTAAGTTGTCAAACTACATGACTTGATTTGATTAATTTATTTGGTCACTTGTCATCCATAGTTAATCAATCATGCCCCATTGTACAATAATGTAATAGTTTTACTAATAATTCGTAATGAACTAATTTGTGGCATGGTGTGGGATCTTGTAGACCCTATTCAAGTTTGGCACCAAATGTTGGGTGCTACACACGACATTCCCTAGTTTGATCATGGTTGAAGGTATTGCAAGGGTTTCCAAGGGTTTTCATAACATGGCAATCTTGGGCTATTTACACTTTGTAAGGATGGGGAACAAATGTTGGAGGTGACACTGGTGATAAAGACATCAATGCTAATCATGATTTATGAATCCAAATGCTAGCCTTGGATCACCACACTGGATGATGCATCCAAATGTCCTATCAATGGGGAGAATATTTGGATATTATGGGAGTGCCATCACTTAGTACCCCAAGATTTATGACTTCCTTTGTTGGTTAAAATTTGACCTTACCTCATGCTACATTTTTTTCCTAAATGACCGATTGTTGGCCATGGTTTCATGCATGTTTTTTTTAAATTTTTTTTATAGCAAATACACAATGTTCAATGGAACTTGCAAGATGTTCAATAGGCTATACATAAGGAAGATGATAAGGTAATTAAAGAGTATGGATTTCCATGAACTTTGAACAATCTTTTCATTGTAGAACCAAGTTAGATTTCTAAATATTTAATTACAAAAGTTTGTGACTACATTTTACATACACAACTTTATAATTCTAAACCATGTATAACAAGTACCCATCAACTTTCAGCCAACTTAACAACACATTTTGCTTATCTTGTTCATTATGCTTTGTTCATGACACTAATGTGTATTTATTCATGAAATCCATAAGACATTTGGATAGAATCCTAGTAGAAAAGGTTATTAAACCAAACTATGGGTGGCCCAACTTCATTTAATTTCCAACCTTTAAGTTAGTTAACTTTCCTAAGAGGTAGCTTAGACAGTAAATGGGCCAATACAACTATTTAATTGATCTTGAAACATACATTGGATGTATAAAATATTCATGATTTTACAAATTGAAATTTGTCTTAGACTTTACATTATTAATGTGTGTGATTTGGGTTATCTTTGAATTTTGTGGACTTATGTGCACTAAGGTATCATAATTTTTATTGTGGTGTGTGCCATCAAGGTAGGTCTATAGAAGTGTGTGGGTAGGACAAATTAGGTTTAAGTGGTGATTTGGCACAATGGCCCATTAAGGAGTGTGTATAAGACAAAGGGATGCAAACCTATAGTTGTCTACACCAATTGAACATTTTTTAGCATTACCCTTACAACTATGGAGTGTTTTTTATTTTGGTCATAATCATTTGGTTTATAGATACATGTTTCAACATCTATTGTGTGATGATCCAAGTATGTATCATAGGGAAAGCTTAATATTAATGTATCTTTTGATGATCTTGCATATTGATCAATATGGTATAAGGCGAGATATTTATGTTGATCATGTAATCACATATTGGCATCATTCAAGTATAACTCCAAGTACCTCATTGAATAAGGTCATGTTTAATATATTATTTGATATTTTATGGAATGGACATATTTTATTTTATGGATAATGTGGTAATTGCAAGTTAGGAAATGATCAAATTAATATGTTGGAACTATTTGAACTTTTTATGGACAGCCCATCATAACTTAACTATTTATTGGATGTGGTTGTGTTGATGTGGTAGTGACATCAACAAAGGAAATTGATGGCAAGGATTATAAACAATCAATATATTGCTAAGGTATAAACAATTGTCCATTATCCCATGCGTAAAAGCTCTTTAACAAATATTATAAGAGGTCTATTGTGTTTGTTATGCACTTTTATTCATGTATTGTTGCGAATTGGTTATTTGAACATTGGATATTATAGTTTAGCTCCCCCTTATGATGTTGGAGATGCAAATTAATTGGACATTTTCTCCTAAATCCACCATACTTTTCACTTGTGGATGTGCTAATGGAACCAACCAAGGAAATTGATTTAAAAGTGGTTATGGATTATTATGTTCGTCTCCACAACTTTTAACCACAATAATATTGTGGCAAACCTATTGAGTATAACTTCAAATTGGGAATCCTCAAAAGTGATTAATATATTGATTAGGTATGGTGAAATGCCCATTCCAAATTCTAAGGGTGTCACCAATGACCCTAGGGTGGATTCAATTCATAGGTTGAAGAAAACAATTTTGGTTAATATGTGCCCCATGTATGGTAATGTGTATAGAATTCAAGATTCAACATTTAATGCAAAATGACTGTTGATATTGGGGAATTCAATATACAATCCTAAATGGTGGAAGATGGAATAGCTTGGCCATCAAGGTCACCTTTTGCTCGTGTTATTTCATGACAACTTTCAAAACTACAAGTTAGTATTATGTGCATATATCAGCATGGCCATTTCAACAAAGAGAATAGGAGCAAACCATGATAGCTAACTAAGCTTTAGGAATAAGAAACATTTGGGTGCTTTTAAATGTTTTGCCTCCAACCTAGTAGTGTTTTAGCTTGAGGTTAGAACTTAAGAACTTAGAACATTAAGCTTTATAGTGGTTTGATGGGTAATGACGTGATGTCATGTATAGGTGTATTAACATAACACCACCTAGAAAGCACATTAACATTTTTCATTTGAGGTTCAAGATGTGAATTTTGCTTGCAAAAGAAAAAAAATGCCTAAAGGCCATGCGGTTGCATTGCTAATGCAAACCATTTCAATTATATCTCCCTCTTGGCATGTATTGCTCAATGCACACATGATGAGTTCTACTAATGATTTTTTTCTAGTGGAATTGAAATGTTGATGGTCATTACAAAATTCCCATGTGAAAAAATTAGGGAACAATCATTTGTTGGTCTAGAACCGCATTTAAGTTTGACGTAATGAAGTGCACATCCCTTAATACACTATCTTGTCCCTAGATGATAGTGGATATTCGATAGAGTCCATTAAAACAAAATTCACTAAATGAAACATCCTAAATTTCCACCAAAAAATGTTATAATATGTATGGTCTAAACTAGACTTCATTAAACTATAGATGGCCTTCACTAAATTCCACAAAAGTCCATTGTACATATTAGTCCAAGTGTTATTTTGGTATTCATAATGAACATGTTAATATTGCAAGTGGATAGGAGTGGAGCTCAATGGACCAAGTTGGTGCATGGTGGAATTTCAGTGGGGTCTTTCCCAAGTGTTCCATTTCACTCATACTTCCATTGAAAATGCACTACATTCCACTAAGGTGGAGTTGGGCCATTTCTAATGGAATTTTGGTGGAATGTTCGGTGGATTGGGGACATGTTTTGTAGTAGTGTTGTTTATCTATTATTGAAATTTTTGGCCTTTTATTTCACCTTTTTGCATTTTTATCCTCCTTTTCATTTTTGAATCTTTTTCTTTTTCTTTTGTTATAGTCTATTTGAATTTGAGATGTCATTATGAAAATATTTATAATTTCATCAAGATTGGAAACTAACAAATGTGATAATAAACTAATAATTTATTGCATGAATTGTTGAGATATGTTAATTGTGATAATGAATGATTAGGTTTAGTTGATAAATATGATGTTTAATATGGAATGACAATTTGGTGAACAAAATATTTTTCTTTTATTTCATTTGAATGGAAACATTATGACAAAATAATATTATGTCCATCCAATGTTTGTAAATTAATTTATATAATGAACCAATGAAAGTTGTAATTGTTTTTTATAATTGATTTGACTTTGATTAATTGTTTTAAGGCAATTAGTTCTAGGGTTAACTTGTGATGTTTTGAAGTACAATGTCTCTTGTATCTGATGTAACATTTCATTGATAGGAAGTCTCCCTCAGCAATGGAAGCACCATCAATGAGTTTGTTTTCTTTGTCAAAAACTTCAATTGTATTAAAATTTTCTAAATTTTATGATTCATTTTTAATTATTAGTTTTTACATGCACATTCTTCTGATTATGATGTTGTTGCTTTTAGTTTAGTGTTCAACGATTTGTTTTTGAATATCAAATCTCGACTTTCATACAAATCAAGTCAATGCATTTTTTGGTCCAATATTCATTCCATTGTGACAACTTTTCTTTACAATATTTACTAAACTTGGAATCTTCCAAGATGATTGAAAATATTGAATCAACATATGTGTTTGCAAAGGAAACTTTGTTAAATATTTTTTCCTCCCAACCAACATGATCTTACAAATTCTATGAATAGGGCAAAAATTGCCTTTTTGGTTTGAAGGTTAATTAATGTGTTATGGTAGTTGGAACCTTTTTGAACTGTGTACCATTCAGATTCCTTTATATTAATGATGTGATAGTCATGTTTTTCATATTGATTATATAATGTGGAACGAATATCAAATTCTTACATAATGAAATAAACATAAATTAAAGTCAACATTTGAAATTGCAAGTGTTAGGGGTTGTAGTTTCATATTTGTTCATATTGACATGCTTTTTAAATTTAATATGTTAGTGTGTTGAGATATAGTTTCAAAAGTTTTAATTATTCCATATTTGATGTAGGTTGAAATGTTTTAAAACATCAAAAGGTGTACCTTCTTCATGGAAATGATTGAAGATTGTGATTTGATTGAGTTTTTCATTTTAATATTGATCAATATTGTAGGTTCAAACCTATGTATCAAGTACAAATGAAAATAAATCACAATCATCAAAACATATTGGACAATAAACATCATCATTGTTACATATTGCAAGTTGTTTTGAAAATTATGATTTTATTTTTTTTGTGGATATAAATTTTTTGATGTTTGTAATAGTCTTTTGATTCAAATCACTTTATTATTACGAAATTAAAGGTTTATAAAAACATGTTAAAAGCTTTGAATTTTGAGTTTCATATCAAGTAAAAATGAAAACAAATCACAAATCATCAAAAACATATTGCACAATAAACATCATCATTATTACATCAATAAAGACCATGGAATTCATTTTTTTAAAATCAAATTAATTAACATTAGAATACTAACTATGTTATATATTGCAAAAGATACTTGAAAATATGAATTCTATTTTGTGAATATATATCTTTTGATGTTTGTAGTAGTATTTTGATTCAAATTCAATTTATTATTATGGAATCGGAGATTTATAAAAGCATGTTAAAAGCTTTGAATTGTGAGCTTCATTTATTTTTTGTTTTATGATGATGTTTGAAGAAAAAAAAGATGGTATTAATGTAACCAACTATGTGAAGTTAGTTTTTGTTTGTGTTCACATTGTCTAAAATAGAATAGTTTTATAGATGAAAATTAATGGATAGAATGTTGAATTTGGATTGAATGAACATACTTGTAATTTTGTGAACATTTTCAGCAATTGAAGCATCTTGAGGATTCTTTGGAAGGCTTTCCAATGAATGGAAGCTTTAATGTCATCATTGTATGTTGTGTTTGGGAAGGATGAATTGCTTTTTCAATCATTGTTTGGTTTGTCACAATTGTTGGTAATCACACAAGGAGTAGAAGGTGCAGATGATTTCCATAGTGTGGCACAAGAGGCCTTTGTAGAGTTTGGTTTTTCGTAACCTATGGTTGATAGGTTTCATTTCATATCAAGGTTTATATATTCTTTCTCTCACATTCTTCCCATGAACTTGGGTGTTGTAGATATGCAACACAACTAAAGTTTACAATGAAGGTTCACCACTTAAATCCACTTGATAAAAAGTTATCCAAGCATGTTACTCTAGCATTATTTCTTCATTAATTATGTGTGTTGAGCATCCTTGGGATTTTTTCCTCACTACTTGTGCTAGTATATTTTTAATTTAAATGTTTGCATGACAAATGTACTATTGGATTTATATTGTGTTCACATCTACCTAGCAAAAGAAATAGGGGTGAAATAGATCAAGGATATCGCAACCAAATCCAAGAGGTGGACATCACGTAGAAGCTTGATTGATTTGCTATCAAATAAGAACGAGATTGTTGTTGAAAGACCCAATTGTTGTTTGTAGTGCAAACAAGTATTCAATGTATTGTCAAACATTTTGGGCAAAGAGAAATTGTTTCATTGTAGTTTTACTTGATTGTGAGGTCCTTTGTAAATCTTATTTGTGTATCACATGAATTAGGATGTCCCAAAGAGATGTTCTATTGTTGTTTTGGCAAGTTAAACTCATTGATGACTTGACATGAGAACACTTGCCACATGTATCTTTCATAGGGAATGGGTGTGTTATTTATTGCCCCTTGGATGTACTTGAACCTGGATCCATTACCAAGTTTTCCTTGGTAATGTCAACTTCCATTTCAGCTCCATTGGTACTCTCTAATACCACTAGATTAAATTTAGTTGAGGATTCAACTCCCTCTAATATAACATCATCAGTTTTGGCATCCAGCAATTCAAATTAAATAGGGAAACCATCTAGGTTTTTTCAATTTTGTTTCAACCCAAAAATGAGGTGGCATTTTTTCCAATTTAGATAATCATAAACAAAGATGTAGCAAATTAGCAAAATGGAATGTTTGCAACCTGCAAACATTCATTGTTGTTCAAGGATATAGAAAACCCATACCTTCATTGGTCTTTCAAATGGTTGCATCTCTTTTTTGTTCAATGTGTTGTAGAGTTTGTAATGTTGTTCAATAATAGCCGGATAAAGTGACGAACTTCAGAATGATCAATAGTTTTATAATGAGGATGATTAAATGCTCAAGAATGTAGCAACATGACAATATGTACAAGTGCGGGTCCAACAACACTTGGGGCGTTCTGATTATGAACCTGAAAAATCAACATTGTTTCTTAAAAAAAAAGAGAGTCATTTATGATGCATCAGAAATTTGCATGCGTGTGATACTGTCAATGATATTAGGTTCGACTTTAGTGTAGACTCATGAGTCACACCTATAAAATTATAGCAAAATATGTGTCTATTCTTTTGTTTAAGACTTAATACTGTTTAAGAGTTGTTCACTCCACTTCTAACATGATTAGTTATCATCTAAAGCACTTATGCTTCAAGATAGGATGCCACAAATATGATGACTTATTCTTCATTGTGATGAGTATATTGCGGAGGAAAATTTTCTTTGAATTTTCTGTCCGACAATTTCAAATGTGGATCTCATATGCATGAGAAAGCATCTACCTGCCTGTGTTTGGTCAGGCTTTCAATGGGCAGTTTGTAGTTCTGACCTTCTTTACAGAATCCACTGATTTGTAACCTCCATCTTGTGTGTGGAGCTTGAATTGGGAAACATGCAGTCTCTGCTGGAGAGGGTTGAAATGAACATGACAAAGAGAGACTCTCAAGCTGGAAACATGGAGGTGGAGGTGAATGAATGGCATTGTCAGGTGTTAAGATTACTCTTCCGGCTTGAAATAGTGGATACTAGCAGCAGTATGGAGGCCATACAATCAGATTGGGTAACTCTCTCCCCACCTCATGAGCTGACATGATGCTGATTAGTTCTGAGTACTGATTAGATGACCATGGAAAGCTGACAAGGAGGGTCTGGTTCAAGTGGTTTTGTGGCCTTCACTGAAATTCTCATGCTGTGAGCCAGCTAGGCATGCTCACTGGTAGTTGGAATTTGGTGTATGGAACTGTGGATACAGACTGTGTTTCCAAACTGACAATTGTGAGTCTGATTCTGCAGGAAACTGTTTATGTGGACAATCAGCTTGTTCAGTTCCAGGTCAAGAGATGGAGGGGTTGATCCCTGTTACGTCAAGGGCTGTTAAGGAACAGAAAGAAAAGATAGATCTATCCAGACGGCAATACTTGGCAGCAACTATAGCTGCTCCAGAGCTACCAAGTGAAGAGCTTCTCACCCTGGTTGGAGAACTTTGGAAGCAGCTTGAAGCATTCCTTATTAGGCCCTCATCAATGACTGCTATTTTTGTGAAAAAACAATGCTGACAGAGCCCATTTTGTGCGGAATTGCCAAAACCTCTCTTTGCTCTTCCCATCATGTGTACATTCCATTCTATCTTTTGGCACCTGTCATCAATACTGGAGCCAATGGAACCGCGGCCTATGAAAGTTACACAAGTTTACTAGTTTCCCTCTTGAAGGTGAACCAAGTGTTGCTTGTATTTGTTAATCAACCACTGTTTTGAACAAGGTAGGTGAGCTCCTTTCCTCCTGTAGAATGTAGATTCCAGTCCATATGTACAAGTAGATTTGTGCAGGACTTTGGTTTGGAGATTACACATATGAATGTAGGGCAGTGAGTATGGTGGACTTTCTTTAGCAGGAGTCATGACAGCAGCAGCATTCTTTCTATTAGGAAGCAGAGATGACGAGTATTCTTCTGTCAATTCTCTCTCCAGAGCAAAGGTATTGTAATATTATTCTTTAAGATTTTGTAGATACAGTTTTGAAAACTGTAAATGGGAGAATGTGAACTAGAGGTTTTTATTATGTGTCAAAGCTTGTGAAGTCAAAGAAATCTGTTACAATGTTTGCTGGTCATCTTTGGATGTGAGTTTGTGCAGATTGTGGTTAAGCCTAAGTCTGCAATTGATTTTGCTCGCCATGTGTTTATGGACTTTGACCAGGACAATGCTATTGAACTATGGTTATATCTCTTGTTTTTCAGTCATTTCCAGGAGAAGCAGAAACCTATCTGGTTAAACTGCAATTTTGTACTGCAAGTGCTGCCCTTGTCAGATATGATCTAAGCTGCTTTACCCCTTTCTTGCTTGAGGATGCCCTTCTGCAGACAGGCATTCTGTCATTTCCAAGATAAGCAGAAACCTATCTGATTAAACTGTAATTTTGTACTGCAAGGGCGGTTCTTGTCAGATATGATATAAGCCCATTTGCCCCTTTCTTGCTGGAGGATGCTGTGTCAGTAGATTACTATAGACACCACCATTGGGAGCTGATGAATAGTCATGGCCACTCATCACTGCTGTTCATGATGAAGGTGATGGTCTGACACTTTTGCCACTGACTCTCATAAGGTTATAACTGTTGTCATGTTACCTTCAAATTGTTGTGGTGGTCTTTTACAGTGAGTAGAAAGGATTGGTGTCCTGGTTACCTGCAGCAATGCCATTGGTTGTCATGGTCCAGGAACACTCATATTTGTCTTTTGTTGAGTGAAGGTCATTTTACTTTTCTGGATTTCATTTGCTGCCTTGTCCTTTTACACTCCCATCTTCAATCTGTGGCATGTAGCATATGTTTCTGTTTGTTGCATTGGATCCAAATTTGTCTGTCCCCTTGTGGGCTTCAAGGAGGCCATCATGATAGTAAAGCATGTCCTTTACTGTCCTTTACATGTCATTATTTCTCAATGGACATAAATTGCAAAATAAGAAGCATGCACATGTGCATTGACAAGGACATGTGCGACTCAGTGTCATCTTGTGGCTCTGCAATGATCTATGCTGGTTAGTTAAGAATCCATCTGTTGTTTTGAGAGAGAAGTAATCAAGTCTCAGAGAGAAAAACAAGGAATTGAGTATCTGGATCATATTTCTCCTGCAGGTATCAATTCCATCAGAGAAAGTTTTGCAGAGAAGTATGAGTTAGGCATTAGGCAGCTCTGCAAAGGCTGGAATTCTAGCTATGATACATTCTAATGACTACTTGAGATTTGACCTCTTGGTGCTGGACATGGGATCTGATGGGCACATTGAATCTCTCTACCATAATCACCCTCTTCTTTTGAAGGAAAAATGGGTTTCCCTCCATGGACTCAACACAACCACCACCTGAGAGAGTCACCTTTACAATACCACTTAGTTGTATAGGCTGATGCAAATATTTTCCTTTGTTGCAACTGTAGAGGGAAAAGAAGAGATGAAGACTGAAATTTTTCAGGAGTTGCCTTTTGGTTCCCTTCACAAATTCACTGCCCTGCATGTGGGAAGCTCATTTGGTTTGCTGATAAGCTGTCACAACCAAAGCTTGAAAAAGTGAGGGTATCCATTCACTTCTTGCATGTTGCTCAGAGTCACTCAAAGGAGGTTGGACTTCAGGAGCAAGTCAGGCTTTGGGAAGCTTGTAAAGCCACAATCCTGACCTGTTGGTTCAACAACTCAAAGTAGCAACAGTGAATCCAGATTAGAAGAGAAAACATACATCTTACAACATTGAAGTTTGTTGAGCATTTTAATGACAATGCCTAAATTCAATAGTGGCAAGACTAGGCTCATGATCCAATTGTGAGGATTCTTACTTGTATGTAAAGGATCGTAGTTAGCTATTCTGCAGGTTTTTCTGATGTCATAAATGGCAGAATCAGCTGCAGCAGCTGATTCAGGCCACAGCTGATTCGGTCATTTCTTATCTAGGCCACTGTGGGCACACTCTGCGACCTAGTTTGTCCTTAAGATTCAGCATACAGCAGCTCATTGTGTAACTAAAAAGAAAGGGCCATATAGAGACCAATGAAAATGTGCCAGCAACTACAATGTGCTACCCACTTCATTCACACAGACACTTCTTTATTCAGCTGACTAGTCATGCCAACAACACAATTTACAAACAGAACATTCTGGAACATAATTGCATAAGCCTAAACTGACACAGTTGGCCAAGCACAAGAGATGGCCACATATGCATAGACACAAGTACCCAATAACCTGAATTGGATTAGACGCTCAATATCCACCTCTCGTGGTCTTCATATCCAGGTATACCATACAACACAAATGCACTCAGCAACATATATCATCCTGCACACACATCCTCTCTCTATACTTCCATCTCTCTCTAAACATAAACCCAGAATCTTACTACACTCTTAAAAGCACAACAGCCCCCTCAACACATCCTCACCAACATCTGGCAGTGAACATGTGACTATTTCGCTCATCTCAGATAAAACTTGCTTGAACAAAATTCTCTCAATCAACAATCCCTCCCAACATGCAGCCCCAATACACCTTCCATTTTGTGACCAACAGACTCTGAGATCCAGCTTACAACATAACTTCTCTAACCTGATCTCCACAACACATAAGCTAGGACAACCACCCACAAGCTTCCAATCCTCACTCTTTTTATGTTTTTCTTGGCAAATGTAGGACCTAGTAGACCATGAACCTAGACTCATTCATCATATCCATCCTACTTTCTGGCTGTTAAGGAACCTGACACATAAAATCAACACTTTGCACATATCTGCATCAGAAAAATGTTTGAACACTGTGCGGCCGAAGTAAAGTACAATACAGTCTTTCTGACACAGATGAGCTACCACAAAACATCAAACTTATCTCCTGAATGCAAAACCGCCCACTGCTGAATTCCTCGTTCACTTCCGCATTTATCCGCCAACTTATCCTCATCTCCATCACCAAGTCCTCCAATGCCAACAGCATCCCCACATTCCCAGCAGCAAACCACAAACTAGAAAAGGAAACACAGTTGTGTCTGCACCATCCACATGCCGTAGGACTGCAATTGCTGTCTTTCTTCACATGTGCAATGACAAAAAGGTTTAGAGATCACCATCCACAAGCAGCCTGATGGGTTTGAATTGTGACATTTTGGACTGTCAACATTTTGACCATCCACAAAAAGGCTTTAGAGATCACCAGCAAAACCCAAAACCCTAATGTGGTCTGGTAACCAGTTGGAGTTGGTTCTAGGTCACAATTGTGCTCAGCACCAAATGGATTACCTAGTATCTCTTGGATCAAGGTTTCTCTTATGGTATACACGCACCCCAATCAAAAAAGGTCGCCGAGTGTTTCTTTGTTGTGTTGTGTGACCTACCTAGATGGCCAAATCCATCCATCACCAACTTCCATTCTTCAATACAAGCCAGAATTATCTACTAACATTGGTTATCCCACTTTCATGCTGCTTTCTTACAGCTCCCCTCCCGAATCCCAAGCGAATAACAAAGTCTGGATTTGGGTCCTGCTCTGGTCGTTTTCCTCTTTTGTCGATGTCGATAGTGTCGAGGACCACGATTGTGGTGTTGCTGGAGCCAGCCACAGGTCCTACACGTCATATCAATATTGTGGAGGGAGCCTCTTCTTGTTTTCGGAAAATAAAGTTTCAATCTTGTTGTTTTTGCTTGTTGCTCGCACTCAGATGATTCTGAAGTTCATATCTTGTAGTGGGTATGTCTGCAGTGAGGAGTGTTGGGCGTACGGTTTCAAGTGACAGGACATGTGGAATCTGTGGTGCCGTGTCTGCGTGAAGATTTGTTTGTTGGATTGAATTCTGTCATTTGTGGGATGTTTCTTTCGACAATCGAGTTATGATGACTGTGGACAGATCGGTCTTCGTCATGTTTCGATCAGAACACTGCTTCATAAAGGAAGAATGCGACATCTTTAAAGACGCTGATTGTAAACGACTATAAACCGAGGAGTCGATCTTGCAGGAAGAAACTAGATTCTACAACCCTAGAACCATTGCACCCATGAAACTAAAGCATTGAATCCCACAGTACTTGTTGTAGTTCGAGTGATCTGGAGGAGCGCAGGTGTCATCGCAATTTGCAACAAGTATCGTAAACCCTGCACGCCCTTCTCTCAGAAATCCCTTTCCTTGTACCGCGTGCTTGCATCGAGGAGCTGATCAGCATTGGCCAAGGAGCAACACTCTGGAGTGGATGCTGCAATTGTGAGCCCACTGGATGCCTCGGTCCATGGCCTTGAAGAGACTTCAAAGGACATGAAAAACCTTAATATTTGGGCAACCAAGGGTGTTCCTGAAAGTCTCAACGCCTGATGAAGGTGTGAAATGTTGAGTCTCTGTCACTTTAAGATCCTCTTTGTTTTCAAAGCATTTGGACCTTGGATGATTCAGGTATTGGGAAACGTGAACGTTCTTGTGCTTGAGGCTTCAGTATTTTCCATACATGGCTTTGTACTTCATTTGAGAAATGTGAGCAGTGAGCATGACAATCTACCACTGCCTTGGATCACATGTTGTCTAGGGTAAGGCCTCAGGGTCGTGGCATTCCCAAAACAAGGGGCCTGTGATGAGACAATAGCTGAGTCCGGCCTAGCATTTTGGTAATGTCCTCCACCCATGTGCTTTACCCAATGTAAAGAATGAGGTGAAATATCTTGAATGTAAACATATTTAGATTGCAAAGCCAAAAGAGGGGTAGGGTTCTTACACCTACTCCTTAAGAGTGGGAGCAATCTTACACCTATAAATAGGCAATAATTTTCCTCCCACGCTTGGGTAGGCATCCGATCCCTCCTCTTTTCTAGGAGATATAAGGTGCCCTCCAAATACACTAGGAAATTTCTCCCAGTGCTTTGCATATAGATACCAAGCAATCATGGGCATTCTAATAAGTGACAAAAGCATAGAGGTGTCTATTATTAAGATGCCCTTGGAGTCCATCACGTGTAAGATTCCCCTGGTTGTTCAAGAACTAGATGAAGGGCATTTTGGATGTTGTACTAGAGCAATGAGGGTGGATTTGGATTTACAGTTGAGTCGGAACAATGCAAGCAAAAGAATGAAGGAGTGCTATGTTGGGTTGCTTTTTCTCCACATTTTGGGCACCCTTGGATTAAAAATGTTCATGGTGTCTATTGTGAGAGATCCTTTTCTTCCTTCAAAGCCTCTTTCACTGTTAGAATGTTCTTGGTTGATTCTGTACATGAAGGATATTTCAGGTACAGTGATGTGCAATTACACCAGTGCATTGACGTGCTTTCTATGATTCCAATCCAACCACAGCCTTGTAATCATATGTCACTCAGTTTCTAGTTCCAGGTCTCTTCCTTTTCATTGTATGATTTTCTATATTGTGATTCTGTACAGTGTACAGAATCACACCAGGATTTACGAAGATGCTTTTGACCATATGCATCTGGTTTCTTGATGACTATTCAGAGCACTTTGCTGTTGTAGCTCCATCATGGAATTTATTGTTTCTTTAGTAACTTGGATGCAAAGAAATTCAGGATGGTTAGAGAAATTTGGAAGGATCTGTTTGAACACCATGAAGAATTATCAAAATTATCTGATTTATGTATGCATGGACTACTGATATTTTCTGGCTAAGTTTTTCCATGGCATGATACCAATGCACGATATCTTTGCAATTGCAGTTTCTCATTCCGGTCTTTGTTTTCATTTACTCTTGCTCTTCTAGAAAAGATTTTCTCTTTTTCCTGGTTGCTCAGTTGAGTTGTGATCTGGTACCTCAACTCTACTCTTTTCAACCAGATGCATATAATTTGATTTCCTAACCAGTTGGTCAGAGTAATGTGCAAAGACCAATATATCATTTAGAGAAATGTCTGATTTATTTTTGGACCTGTAGACCAATTGACTTGTGTGTTCTGATAGAATGTGCAAGACAAGTTTAAATTTCCTGTGTACCCCTTAGTCAATTGTTTGGCTCCAGAGAAAATGTTTTTTCAGCTCCCTCCCATGTGCATTGTTAGTCCATGACTTAAAAGATTTGTGGCATGGTTTAGGGTATTGTAGTTAAGCAGTTGTCTACTTGTGAACCATCCACAATCTTGATAAAATATGGAATTCTAAACCCAAAACTAAGAAACTTTTCTTTCCTACAAATTCTCTTGAACACAGAGGAAGCAAACATAGATGCAAGTGCAAAAGTACAACTGGTCCAAGTTACAAGCAAAGCACAAAAATGGGAGCAATTCTTTGATTGAAAAAGAAATCTGGTGGAATTCAAGTCAGAAATCTTTTAGAGGAGTAACCAAAGTTGCCCTTATACATACAGGATCTAAATCCAGTGATGCCTATAAGCAACGGACTAATGAGAGGGTAATGGACTCTATCTACAATCAATGCACTAATGTCTCATTCCTGTCAAAAATAGAATTTCTAATCTGCTGCTGTCTTCGTCTAGTAGATGCCGAGACTCACTATGCAATTTATGGGTAGAAATCCCACGAGACGAATGTATGAACATTAGTCATAATGGTCGGGAAGTAAGTTCAAATTGTCCACCAATTCTCCATCCGAAGGAGGTTGTTGGAGTGCCTGAGACGAGGAGAGGATGCTCCTCTTCTTGTGGGCGGGAAGAATGCGGCAACCACGAATTAGAAAAAGTCAACTTGCAACAAATTGAATGAGGCAGGACCTCTATCTTGTGTGGAGAGACGTGACTCAAAACGCCTTTGTTGAGCAAAACTTGAAGTAGGCGGAAGCTCAAACTCAGGTGGAGACGCGTGACTCAAAACATCCTTCTTCAGCAAAATAAACAATGGCATCATTCTTCTTCTTGTTTTTCTTGTCATCTTAAATAGGGGATCCGAGTTTTCACTTGAATGGTGGCACGGAAACTGAAAGAGTCTAGGGAGAGAAGGTCTGTTTACTCATAGATCGAGTACTCCACAGAACAGGAAGTCCCGACATGAGATGGGATGCGAACAAGCCCCCAAAGCTGCGCTGCTCCATTGGCAGGGCTCATCTCCAACGAATCCAGACCGAGTAGGGGGCTCTCCCAACTCGAGAGTGCCGTATAAAATAAAATTTCTCATGTCCAGGCGATGATACTTCTCAGGAAACACACGCTCGTCCTCCACACTTAATCGTAGCCTCTGGTACACCACCTTCCACGCCTTGTTCACTGTTGGTTGGAAAGCTTTCAAGGCCCACATTTCTTGCTCTCTCCCTGCCTCCAACTCCAGTTTCTCAAACCTCGTTGCATCGTACACTTGCAGCATCCTTCCCTCGATGTCCTGCACACGAGCTAAAGAAAAACTACGCAAAATACAAAGCACGCGTACACACAAATCTCTTCCTCTCCTCTCTCTGTGTACACTCTAACTCTCATTCTGTGTCTCTGTCTTAAACCTCCCTCGAAACCTAATGTCAGACATCGTCACTCAATGCAACATCCTGTGCGAGATCCGAGTATTTATGGAGCTCTTGAATCAGTTCAAGGATCTAAAGAAATAGAGGGAGAGCCGAGATTTACAATCGCCACAACTACCCATGATCCTGTCGAGAAGCCAGCTATTTTCTCGATGCGAGACGGTCTAACTGCAACTGGACCGGTGTGGCATGTGCGATCTGTTCAACTTCTTTTCTCTTCTTGTTGCAACAAGATCCAATTGTACAATTACGTATTTACATTGGGATTCTTTTTTTAAATGATTCAAGTCAGCCAGTCAGCCAGTATTTTTTATTGTAGTGTAGGGTACAAGTTACGAACACAGAGACACCCAACAAGTCCACATTAAAGATATAATTATGTGAGAAGGAAAAAAGCGTGGTTTAATTAGAACTCAAGTTTTTTGGTTTTTTTCCCTTTTGGGCTGGTTCTTCATATCTACAATGTAGATCTAGCAATCGTTGAACTCAATTTTATGTTCTTACATTTCTTTGGTTCTTTATATCTAAGTTATATATATCTATCTAGTACCTTTATTGAATAATTAATTAAATTTGAAATCTTAACTTCAGCACTTGGTTCTTTAATTTTGAAAATTTTGATAGGTAATAACTATATAAAATAATAAACAGGGTCTCATAAAATGTTATGGAACAATCTAAAATGCTAAATTATTTCAATTTCAAATTGCTGTCACAGAAGGTTTGTGATTCACTACTTAACAAATGAAAATTTAAATTTATTAAAATTTTGGCAAAAATAATAAATAATTTTTCAAAAGTTTGACAAAATGAAAAATAATTTAATTTATGCCAAAATGGTAAAGGTTCTACGGCATCAACAAAGCAATGCAAACCCCACTCCACATTCCTTCCAATCCTGCATTTGCCATTTTTGGTAGTTGATTGATTATTTAGGTTTTATAATTCAAGTATTTTTGGTTTCCTTACATCTAAAGTATAATTCTGACTTGCTAATAAGCGAACAAAAATCATAATTAGATATCAAATTCGGTGATTTGCCAACTGCTTGCAACATCATTAATTAATTCAAAAATACTAATATTAATTAACCAAATATTCACTATTGTCATTTCACACATTTCATCCTAAATAGGTATGATGATCTTCTAATGGCCAAAAGTGCTATCCTTTAATCTATTTGAAATCCATTGTTAGTCTTGTCGTTGCAATGTGTCAATTAAAAGTCATTATTTTAAAATTATCCTTGAATTTAGTGTTGTAAGGACAAGAGTAGATAATGCATGGCCATAAGGTAATTTGCATTATCCAAATGATGTAAGTTTTTTCTTTGAAACAATGAACAACATTTTGATCTTACTTTAATTTAAATTTCTTATGTACGAACTTTTTGAAACAAGGAACTTCACAACTCGGTTAAGGTGAGGTCTATAACATGGTATTCCCATTTCCTAATGATGCAATATGATTTAATCATAAATAGATTGAATGTTTTCATGTTAGTAAGGAAATTGTGCAATGTTGACACAAAAATTGAAACCTATGATGAAGAAGAATAATACCATGTTTCTATATATTACATTTTTGAAAATTTGTTACTTGTAGTTTGTACATATCTTTCAATATTTACGCCCAGTTATGAAATTCTTGTTGTTGGGAAATTTATTGTCCATTTGGTGTTGCATGAGGTCATGTGTAGACAATGAATTTGGTGTTGAAGAATCAATTCAAATGGTCCAAAAGGAATGACATGGTTGAACTTATGGTTAGATTTTTCAAATGGTCGAGTCATTTCATGGCACTGCAGGTGTCACACAAATACATTTATGAAAATCAAATGTTGAAAATTTTCCAATTGATTATGAAATGTTCAAGTCAAAAAATTACGACATCTAAATGCAAAATGTGATGGATTGATCAATGGAAGTATTTTTAGGATGTCAATGTTGGTGTTCTTAATTAGATAATGATATTTGAATCCTTCAATTTTTTTCTTTCTATCATAAGGCCATTGAAGAAAACTTATTTGTTGAACTAATTATGAACAATAAGGAATTCAATTATGCATCTTACACAAGAAGGGTTATCCTTTGTTACCTTGGATCTGATGCCCCACAAACAAGTCAATACACACCATAAAATTCTTGAAGAATTATATAATCAATAATTGTGATGTTATAGGGGTGTGGTGGACAATGTTTTTGAATTCTTGAAAAAAATGTTCTTGTTTGACTTGTGCATTCAAAAGGTAGAAAAACTTGAGTTCCTTATTGATGTGTAAATTCATGGAGGTTTATTTCATTGATTTCACACCAATAAAAGTTGGGTTAAATGTTCATGTTGTCAAATTTGTGCATTGATTGTTTGAGGGCTAAAAGGAGTTGTTGTCGAACACCAATTCCCATTTTTTTACACATGTTGTAAATGTTGATACATTTTACATAACTTGATTATCAATGGAAAACATGAAGACATATAATCATTGGAAATGAATAGTTGGAAGTTGAAAACTAGCAAGCGCAAATTGGTGCAAGGCATGGATGAACAAAAATTTGTAGGTAAAATCAATGTCAAATGTAAATTTCACATTGCCTTAAAATGAGTTCATTTGCAAGGTAATGAGATCTCTAATTCACAACACAATGAACACAATTGGAATAATATCTTGGAAATTGTAGACAGGTGTAAACACATGTTTTGGGTGTGAAATAACCAAGGGTTGCAAATCACCATTGTTGCAAGGCTAAAACAACTTCATTACATTATTAAACATGTTCATTATTGCCACCATGGCAAGTACTCACTAGTTGTTGGGTTGGGGTTTGTGGTATCATTTGGTGAATGTTTGAGGGTATGGCTGGGTCTTTCTACACAACCGATTTGGCTATAATTTGATGTTGATCATTGGATTCTACCCATTGTGATGCATCCACACTTGGTGCATTCACCAATTCATTTCTCACATGTTGCACTTGTTGTTCATCTCAAGACTTGCATTTGTGCAAGTTTTAATATAATTTGATGTGTAACATAATTTAATTATTTCCTAAGACTTTTTATAACCATTCTTGACATTTCTTAAAATCAATAGGATTTAGAAAAACATTTTCATTAATTTTAACATAAAATCAAATCAACTATACCAAGTAATAAAATATCAATGTGTTTTTTTATAAAGGTAGGACATTTGATTTCCTTTGAAAACTTTACATTAATTTAAACCTATTTGTTAATGTTTTCAAAAAAAAAAAACATTATTTTAAAAATTGCACAAAAATAATCAAAAACATAATACAAACCAAAATTTGTAAGTGCCAGTGCTTTCAATTATGTTATACTACTTGATGGTTATAACCAAAATTTATGAATATGAATGTTTTAAATTTTGATCCATTGTGTGGTCACCCAATGTTAATGGGGTTTTTATATTTTCACATCAAGATATTTGAATTTTTTCTATTTTTAACAATAAGTTCAAAAAATTAATAAAATGTACATCCAAAGAAAATCTTTAAATCCTATATACAATTTAAAATTATAAATGGAACAAAATCTACACAAGTTGTAAAATTACAAAAATAGATTAAAAAAATGAAATAAAGTCTCTTTTTGTTCTCCTTTGTTCTCCTACTTATATACATGTTAATTCAAAAATTATACAATCTAATGACCATTTAAATAGTCATTAACCAATATACACATTAACAATCCAAAATTTTCAAAAAACTAATTATTTGTTAGCTTCTATTTGTTTTGTAAACTTATTTTGTTATCTAATGATTAATTAATTATTTGTTGACTAACTACATATTAGTAGCCCTACTGACACTACCATATGTGGTAGTCTTAATTTTCTAGGTTTACATGAGGGATATTGGGGAGTGATAAGGCTATTAAGGGTTTTTAACGATTTCATGTTATAATGAAAAATGTTGAGTGCACATGGTTACATGGGGGGTTTTTTTGTTTCAAAATTTGATTATTTTCTTTAACAAAAGTTGGTAATCATAGTTTTAGAACTTTAATCATGTGATTGAAGGTGAGAAATTTTTAGAAGGTTGGGGTTAAAAATAAACAAAAAAATATGTAATGTTTGGCACAATGTTGGTTTCATTCTAATATTTAGTGTGATGCATCCCCACACTCATTGAAATATTCAAAAGCGTCCAAAAGTTAAAATAATGGAAAAAGGAGTTGGGTTATGTTCCCTAACTCACAGCACTTTGGGGGTAGAAGGGCGTGCTGGAACTCCAAGTGGGACTAGGATGAGTGATAAACAAGTCAATTATTCACATGGACCTTCACACAACCCAAACAACAAGTTGGTTAGTGCATGGTTGAACCATTTTTGGTGCATAAACAAACCACGAGCATACACAAATTCATAAGACTCACCATGGCACGGACTTGAGGGGAGCCACCACCTTCCCCCTTATAGTATTATCTATGATTAACCATAGGGCTACATCCAAATGTCATTTTGTCTTAGGACTCTCAAGTTGGGAGTCCTAAAATTCTCAAAATTGGGACTTTCGACACTTTGGAGGGCCATAACTTCTTGTGTAGACCTTCAATTGAAGTGACGCCTAATGTAAAGTTGTAACCCTTGTCGAGAGCTTTTCAACTATATGTGGCATGCCACTTACACAAACGTATTTCAAGGAGATTCCTGACTTTTAATGGTCAGGAGTCATATTGACACTTTGACTCTTGGCCCTTCTTTTGGCCATAACTTGTGTTTTAAGTAATCAAATGGGTCATGCGACCCATTTTAAACATTTACATTTCAAAATATTTCCAATGGTGTAAAAAACTCTTTAATCTAATGAATTTGGCCCTTGAAATACCTCTTTAAATATTCAAGAGTTCATCGAGACTCCAATTCCTAAAGTAAAAGCCCACTTGGGAATGTGCAGGTTCATTCCCTCACATTCTCCTACATTCTTGGGAGCATGAAATGCGATTCTTGGGCTTCCCTCTTGGTGCGCACCTTTACAAGTCGTTACCTTGGTCACTAACCTAATATTAAAGTCGTGACAATAACCAACAATTGTGTCCAATGTTGGGAATTGAAGACCATGCAAAGATGGAGGTGTGTTTAGTTTCATAAAAACCTTCATAGACAATTTCAAGTTCATCACCAAAAGTGGGGTCAACTCGCAACAAAAGCACCAAGGTATAAAAGTTTGCAAAAATGCAATAATATCAAATTCAAGGGGGTTCAATTTCAAGATGAGGGTGCACTTCCATGGTTTAAGATCTTCATCGCGAAAGTATTAGGTCAATGTCAAATCTAGGGATGACTCCCGAGGTGGTCCTTCATTCATTTGTGCAGCTTAAAATTCATAAGACGTGGTCATGTGCAAGCCATGAATTGAAGGAAAGGAAAAAATCTTCGATCAAAATCAATTTGGTGATGAATGTGTGGAAGACTTAGTACATCGAGATGCATGGTTGCAATTTATAGGTCAAAAAAAAAAAGGAAAGGTGTAAAGTAATGGTTTAGAATCATGGTAAAGTAAAGCTTTAAAATCAATGGAAAAAAATGTTTAAATAAAATTTGTTGGGGCGGGGGGGAAAGTGAAAAGAGGTGAAAAGGATGTTTTTCATTCTATTTCCAAATGCCACCAAACTTGGAACCTTCTAAAGGCCACCAAACATTGGAAGCTTCCAAGGGTCACCAAACATTGGAAATTTCCATTGGCCACCAAGTTGGGGTTTTCCTTCACCTCCTTCCTTCTCCTTCTTTTTAAAGGCACGAATTTGAATCATTTGGGTTTTTTTTTTCAAACATAACTTTTGATATGAATATTTGAAAATTGGTTTTTACAACTCTTCTTGGGAGAAAAAGAATGATTATTCTTAGTAAATGGTGGAAAGATGGAAAATAAATTGGATGATGGTAGTACCTTTGAAAGAATGGAAATGGGTAGGGGTAGTTTTGGGAGCTTGAAATCTTAAAGAAATTTGACAAAACCTCCTGGGTTTTGTAGCATAATGTTTTTTTGATTTAGGTGCAAAGCTTGAGATTTGGTAGGCAAGTGTGCCTTGTAAATAACTTTCCAATGAACTAATGTAAGCTAGATTTGAATAAAGTATGTGATGGCAACAATGTTTTAAATGATTGGAAGTTTATTGTTAAGTTGAACTTTCTACTTTTGTGAAACCCTTTCGCGTTCTATGGAACTATTTTTTACTGATTTAGGTGTAGAGCTTGATATTTAATAGGCATCTCCACCTTGTAGCTAGCTTTTCAATGAATTAATGCAAATTAAATTTGGATAACACATATGATGGGAATAATGTTTTGAGTGACTAAAGGTCTATTGACAAGTTGAACATATTATCAAATCCTTAGTTGGTTTAAGTGGGTGACAATTTAACATAATATTTTAGGACTTGGAAAGTTTGAACTTAGAAAATATCTATCCATTCCAAATCATAAATGATGCATAGGAAGAAAATTATTTGTTTTCAACTATAAACGCAATTTAATATCTAAATATACACTTTGCATTTTTCCTTCGTTAATAACATATGTACTTCCAAGTGTAATCACTTCATAGAACTGGAAGTAGAGGGACAAAAAGTTGTTTCACACCTTGAAAGGTTGAACTGGCATTTAGGTTATTAGTTTGGCAAATATTTTTGCTTCTAATTGGTTGACCCCGGGTCAATGAAACTAATGAAGCCTTAAACCCTAGGAGATGTCCTTGAAAATTTTTGAGCCCACATATTTTGGTTGAAGGGCCCCTTTGTTTTTATTAGATGAAAATTTGATGCCCTAACATTTGCTAACACTTTTGAATCCTCTTGTCATGGTGATTTTGCTATGGAGTGTGCATATATATGGAGTATGGAGTATGTTTGACCTCAAATCCCTCACATTGTGGTAGATTTTATTTGCATATTTAAGGGTTCATTTGGATGGAGTTTTAAAGTTAAAATGTTGTATGGACTTTTACATTGGTAGTTTGGCAAATGATGGCCCATTTTAATTGGTTAAATATGGGTTCATGGAACTATTGAAGCCTTAAACCCTATGTAATACCATTTAGAATAGCCCGACCTTCATGTGGTGCTTTAGAGTCAATGGCTTTTATTGAACTTAAATTTTTTGCCCTAATACCTGCCAATTGTTTTCATTCTTCTTATCGTGTTGTTAACCCTATGGAGTTACATTATATATGGTTTATGTGGATGATTGGCCTTAGATGCCTCTCATCCAACCCAATCATTTGGTTGTTTTCCCATTAAATCCACCAACATTGACAAAATTAGGACAATTGATTAAAAATTGGCAATGATCATTTTGTTCGTATGTTTATCCATCCATTTAAAAGGGGGGCTAAAATTTGAAATGTTTAATATACATTAAATATCAAACAATTTCATGGAATTGTGGTTCACAATACTTGATTATATATTGGATGAACATTTGTTTCCCTTTTATGTGTCAATAGATTTCAGTCTTCTTCTCATGGTCTAGTTGTAATGGAGTTCTAATATATATACCAATAGCTTTATGAATGCCTTCAAAACCCTTTCCTCCAAATTAGATAATTATTTTTTCAAATTTTACAACAATTAGTTATTGATTCAAATGGAACTTGTCTACTTTACATGTTTAGGATTATGAATGTGATCCCAAAATGATGATCATTATGGTTGAATTTACATTTATCCATTTACAAGGATGCTAACACTTGAAATGATTGATACTCGTTAAATTGGTAATTTGGCACATGCCATTGCATTTGAGGTTTATAAATATGGGTGAGTATACGTGGACAAATTAATGGTCAGAATATACCATGGTAGTGTTTAGGGCCACATGATGTAAGCCCTAAACCCTTAAAATAATTTGAGTTCTATCTTATTAGTGGTGGCTTTTATTTTATAATTTAGATATGGCAAATAACATGCCTGATGTTGAGAATTTAAGCTCAACTAGTTAGGTTTCATTAGTTAATGGAGTAGGAAAATAACTAGGTTACTTTCACAAGGTTGAATTACTTTCTTTACTTATATTAGTTTGTTATTTGTGGTTTGGTCTTGTACTTAAATACCTTGGTGTTGATGGTTTGTTACTTTTTTTTTCATTACACAAGTTTGTGTATTTCATGTGACAAGAACCTTGTGGAGTTCTTGATGTTATGTTTTGTGTTATGAGCATCGTGTTATAGTTTCCTTTCAATAAAGTTTTATGTTTGCACTTGAGTAGATCTCCTATTTGTTAACACTTGAAGAATGTTTGTTATCATTGCAATACTTTGGGTGTTGGGGTTGGTGTGATGTGTATTGGGTGCTTTTTTAATGTCATATAAATCAAGGGTTGAGATTATTATAATGGACTGCATGGGTGTGGGCATGGGTTTCAAATGTAGCCACATGCTCCATAGGTTACAGAAGAGCCTGGAATAATCCATGTTTCAAGCCCTAGTGCATTTGTAGGTTGTAACATATAGATTGGTGGCAATGGGAGCAGCTTAGGTGTTATACTTATGCAAAATTGGCCAAAAGCAAGGAGTGCATTACAAACAAAAAGAAAAAAAAATCAACAAAAAGTGGCAATCTCTCACCAAGAGGTGAAAGACACTGTGGTGCATGGGCACACTTCCAAAAGGATTTGCATTCCCACAAATAAAATAGGTGAGATCACTCACTTAAAAGGGGTATGGTAGTAGGCAGTCAAGGATGTTACATATTGACATCTTGACTTAATTATACGACACATGAAATACGACACAAGGAAACAATAGGACGCAATTTTTGAAGAGCTTAAACAACAATTTTACTATGACCCGCCTTTAAGGCCAAAAACTATGGAGAAGTACCTCATTGAACATTTCAAATCGATGAGGGCAACATGAAAATCCCAATGGGTAGTGAAAGGGGAAAATGCATGATTAGATAATTGTTCTGAAAAGTGTTGGTAGTCATCAATGACCTATTGGAAGACCCCAACTGTCGTTATGGAAAGCTTACGCATGGTAGGAGTCCAAGCAATGGTTTGAAAACCCATGGCACTTGGAAGGATGTCACTTAGACAATCCATAGAGTTGGAGGTAGCATGTTAAATTTCTTAACACAAGTTGATTTTGTGAATGAGTGGGGCAATAGGTGGGATCACATGTTGGCAGTTTGAAAATGCCCAAGTTGGATATTGCAATAATTAATTGTAAGTTGTTTTGTGGTTTACATGTAGGGACGCAACCAATCTGATGAGGAGGGCATGAACATATCACTTGATGTGTCATCTGGGCACAAAACACCCATATAGAATTAATGTTAATTGGGTCATTGGGTTGGAGATGTTATAGTGGTATGTTATTGGGATATTGGTGGCCAAGTTAGATGTTGGTGAAATCCTAGTTTTTGTGAGACTTTCATTAGTGGCAACAAACGTTTGTTCTTGATCTTCACAAGCTTGATTTGCCTTTTCTTTCTCATCATTTTTCTTCTTCAAATAATTCTTCACAAAGTGTTTGGGTTTAAAAAAAAAAAAGCAAAGCTTTTTGTTTGCCTTATGAATTTTGTTAAGCAATGTGGACATTTTTCGTACTTTCACTTTCTTTTCTTTTGGAAACTTCATGAAGTAATCGAGGGATGATGAATTGAAGGTCAACATCCTTGATGGACATGGACTCCAAACTCATGACCAAGTTATCAAAAGATAAGAGAAGGTTCATGAAAAGTACCATGTACACATCTTCATCTTCAATTTCCACCTCAATGGAACGTAATTGATCCGCAAGCACCTTCACCATGTTGATGTGTGCAAGAAAATATTCTTTTTTTTGCATTTTGATGGTGAAGAATCTCCTTTGAATAATCAACTTGTTTTCGATAGTTTTGATTTCGTGAACATCGCAAAGTGAACATTTTTGCAATATTGAATGTGTGCAAGTTGTGCATCTGTGAGATGTTCAGAAAGTAATGCAAATGCTTTGGTTGCCTTTTCATTATAATTTTTTATTTCATCTTCATCATTAAGAATCATTGCATTACCATCAACAAACTTCCAAAACCCATGCTTTGAAAGCATCATGCGTATCTTGAACTTCGAAAGGTGAAAGTTGCCACCATCAAACTTTTCCATGACTTTCAAGACTCCATTTGGAAAGATGACATTTTGTTAAACACAAGTGCTAAAACAAACATTCTATGTCTTTTTATTCAAAAGAATTGCAAGTGGGGAAATTTGAAGTTGAAAAACTTGCTAATCTTTGATGATGTCATTTCAAATCTCTCCCACTCAATCATTATATGTCACAAAAGAAAACCTTTACAAGAAGCCCTCAAACCACTTGAAAAACTTTCTGACACAAACTTGAAATTTCATTTGAAACTTGTAACAATGGCAAAAAACTCTTTTTGACACATAAAACATGAAGCTTTCAACAACTTGAAAACCTTTTTTCCACACACTTCAAACTTGAACATTGAAACTTTCAACAACTCAAAAAACTTTCTTCCACACACTTTCTCAAACTTCAACGTTGAAACTCTAAACAAATTGAAGAACTATCTTCCACACACTTTTAACTTAAAGACTTGAAAAATAATCTTCCACATTTGATAACTTACAACACTTTGAAGAAGTCTCTTCCACACCTCCTACTCACTTGGAAACGTTACAAATTCCTTATATGCCACCACTTGGAAATGGACTCCCACTCATTTTTGCAAACTAAAAGCCATCTCTATAAAAAAAATTCCTTTTTTCTATGCAATACAAGCTCAAAACCCTTCATTACTTCTTATTCTTACACAATGTCCTTTCTTTTGTTTGGTGTGGGCCCCATAACCTATTGGAAACAACTTGAAAACAAGCAAGAAATGAAAGACTCAAGGTTCATGAAATGGAACAATTGTATTAACTAACAAAAAGATTACAAAGGTTGTATGTTTAAAATGTTAGTCACAAAACTATGGCTTATAATAACTAAGAAAGGTTGAAGGTTTTATGTGCATTCAAAACCATGAAAGGAAAGAATAAAAAAAAAATCAAAATCATTCCAATATATATTATTTCTTAACCCTAAAATAGCCTCCACTTCACCCATCACTTAACCTTAGCTGCCACCAAACCTTAACCTTAGCCATAAGTAAACCTTAACCCTAGCCATCGCCAAGTCTTAATGTAGCTTCCATTTATAAATCCTAGCTGCCACTATTCAACTAATTAAACTACTATAAGGATGCGAATATTATTCATCATTTTAATGAATGTTTAACACATTCATCAAACATTGGGAATTATATAATTTTTTTTTAACAAAAAGGACGGACAAAGGACTCTTTTCAAAGCATTGTGAAAGTGTTGTTGTGAAACATAACTTAAAACTAACTACGTACTTGTAAGGGTTTGCAAATGACCTATAAAAACTAGGTACCTAATGTTCTAAAAAAGAATAAAACCGCATGCATAGATTAGGGACTTGCATTAAAGCACCTTTAGGGGATTACAAAGGACCTGAATGGCATTGGAAATATATTATAAAGGATCGATAATGCCACACAAATAAGATATGCATGACTTTTGCAAAGTAGGTATGTGGAGTTTAATGAGGGACATATAGTTATAGACATTAACTAAATTGGCAATTTTAGTTAAATATGGGCATACTTGCATGTTTTTGACATAAACGCATAACATCATGAACATTTTGTAAGCATTAAGCTTGTGGGTTAATTTGTTCCATATGAATTTTGTGTCTCATAAATGCACCTACACCATCAACTTCTCCCTTGCAATGACCAAATGCAAAGTAATTCCAACACATTTGGACCCCCTTCGGTCCTTTTGGCTCACAAATTGTGAGATGTGGATATCTAGCAATATAATACCATGCACGACTGCACTTGAATTGCGTTGAGCATCCATTGCTCCAAACCACATGATGTTTTGGGAAACATTTTTGGCTCTTCAAGAACCCCAATGCAAAGCCAATAGCTGTTGAACAAATAAAGAATCATGAGTCTTGTCATCACTGATGAATAGTGAACTTCCTTCAAACTTCTATAACTTTGAAGATTTCTTGCACTAAACTTAGGGTTGATTTTGTATGTGATGTGGACCAAAATACTGATTTGAAAATTGAACTTGTGCATATCTTACACTTCATTTTGCATTTTGAATGCAAGTTTTTTGATAAATCAATGCACGAGACAATGGTGTCATTTGGAATGTCCTTCAAAAAGGCCTTGAATTCCTATTCAATCCCATAACACCTTATGAGCATGAAGTTAATTTCTTGAATAAAATTCCAAATGCATCCCGATCCAAAGCCATGTAGTAATAAACTTAAATACCATGAAAATACTCCAATGTAACAATAATATAACATGTATAGTTGGTGTTCCTTTCAGTAGACCTATACAATTGATGTATGTAATAGACTTCTACCATACAAGGTCCTACAAAGGACTATCTGCAAAGGGTAGTAGAAGTATTGCAAGTAATTAGAACTTCTACATTACCTAATTGCTTACAAAGAACTTGAAAAACACCTTCATGACTTCTACAAATGACTTTTGTCATAAAAGGACTTATAGCCACCTTCATTGGAAGGATTACAAAGGACTTGCAAAGCACTCAAAAAGGACCTAAAAACACATGTACATTACTATTGTTAATGGCTTATGCCATCAATAACAAACAAAGTAGGCATTATTTGTCGCAACCCTAGCCTTGGGCTTGCGACCAAGGTAAAGGGGTTGCAAGGTTGCGGGTCAAGAGGAAGCCCGGGAGTCACATCACATACTCCCGAGAGTGTAAGAAAGTGTGAGGGAGTGAACTCTCACACTCCCAAGGCAACTCCCACTTTGGGAGATGGAGTTTCGGTGGACTCCTAAAACTTCATAGAGAAATTTGAGGGGTAAAAAGTCAATATCTTGTGGCGTTTTTTATATTATTGGAAATCTTTTAGAACGTAGATGTCTAAAATGGGCTCGCATTCCTCATTTGGACATCTGAAACACAAGTTATGGCCAAAAGAAGGGCCAGCAATCAAATTGCTAGTTTGACTCCCGACCAGAAAAAGTCGGGAATCGACCCGATTTACTTAGCTGTAGATGACGTGCGACATACCGTTGAAAAGCTTTGGACAATGGCTACAACTTTACTTTAGACAGCACCTCAATCTGAGGTCTACTTGCAAAGTTATGGTGCTCCAAAGTTGTGGTAGTCCCAGCTGGCGCGATTTCGGGACTCCCACTCGGGAGTCTTAGGAGAGAAAAGTCATTTGGATGTGGGCCCCGCGAAGAGATGCAGAGTATACTATAAGGGGGAAGGTGGTGACTTCCCTCAAGTTCGGGCCGTGGTGAGTCTTGTGTGTCCGTGTTGCCAGTGGTTCGTCCTAGCACCAAAAGTGCTCTAACTACGCACTAACCACCTGGTGTGGGTTTTGTGTAGGTTCGTGTGAGTGAGTGAAGCTTGTCAACTCTTCCTAGTCCCATCCCGAAGCTCCAGCACGCCCCTCTACCCCTCAAAGTGATGTGAGCTAGGGAGCGTGCCCTGACTCCTTTTTCTTCCGTTGTTTTCTACTTGGACTCACATTTGAGTCTTTCAAGGAGTTGGGAGTGCGTCATTATTAAGGACTTGCTAAGGAAGAACAAAAAAGAAGAAGGACTATTAAAGAATTTTGCCACCAATAACAGATAAAACAAAGGAGTATTAAGACTATTACCATCAATCACAAAGAAAACAAGGGACTATTAAAGACCTTTTCCATCAATAATACACATAACAAGGATTGATAATGACTTGTTAAGGACTTATACCATTAATAATTTGGACAAAGCAAATTAAGGAGTATAGGAACTTATGCCATCAATAACAAAAAAAACAAAGGATTATTAAAAACTTTTGCCATCAACAACAAATAAAGAAAAGGACTACTAAGGACTTCTACCACCAATAATAGACAAAACAAATTAAGGAGTATAAGGACTTATGCCATCAATAACAAACAAAACAAAGGATTATTGAAGACTTGCAAAGGATTGAACTATAATTAATAATATACAAAACAAAAGACTACTAAGGATTATTAAAGATTATATTA
>Ga0209208_10000786_pt1 | contig 43033 bp, 29 predicted proteins | sample S1TSphfallax_3_FD_187694 | JGI IMG/M metagenome (GOLD analysis project Ga0209208, IMG submission 187694) | Host-associated microbial communities from peat moss isolated from Minnesota, USA - S1T2_Fd - Sphagnum fallax MG (SPAdes) (version 2) | ecosystem: Host-associated > Plants > Peat moss >...
TCAACCGTAGTTTGATCATGATCACAAATTGTAGCAAAGTGGTTAATCTCAATTGTGTTGCAACTAATGTAACTTTAGTGTTGGGTGAACAACTACTTTGCAACTAACATATGGTGTTGATGTGTATGGTTAAATAAAGGTCCATAACATTTGGAACTTGCAATTTGTTTGCAATTAATAATCAACGAAATTGATTAATTTTACAACTAAGTTACAACTAAATGTGCCACCATGGTTTCAGTACATAACTATTACTTATCCAATATTTTGGAATTAGAGTGTTCAATTCATCTAAAATTAGTTGTTAGCTATGTGGCAATTCATATTATTAAAAGATTTATAAATTGTGCAATTCATTGAAAGTGTAAATGCATCTCTTCGGTTGGATTGGAATGGTGCACTAGAATGTTCATGAATATGTACATATACATTACTTATACACTTCAAACTTTTTTAGACTAGATTATTAAATGTTTCATTGATACAAGTTGATTCTTTTATTGAATTAATTAATTAAAATAATTCATTTTCAATAATTTTCTAGTAAATAAAATTTAAATAATGTAGTAAATATTATAATCCTATTTTTTGTGATTGATGTGCAATTTTTGTGTTAATAATATTTCACTACATTGGAATCGACAATATTTTCTTAGTATACATACATATCAAACCATAAAACTTCATGAAAGGTGAACATATGTTTTTTAATTGAAATTATAAAAAATGTGTATAATTTATAAAACATTCAATAAGGGTGTATATATGAAAATGTCTTTATATACCTCAATGTCATCAACTCAAATCCATGTTTATTATTTAATATTTCAAAATGAATTATTTGTTATTATTTTAAAATGAATAGTTAATATGTAATATACTTAATTACCATCAACTAATTAAATAAATTAAAGAATAAACTATTCATATGAATTCATTAATAAATTTTGATTAATTAATACTTATTTAGTTAAAATAATAAATAATAACTTAAACTCAGTAACTAATTATATAAATTTAAATAATTAATTCAATTAATTTTAGATAACAAACTTTGTTAATGTAAGTGAGTAATTATTGAATTTTATCTAAATTTAAATCATCAATTATCAATAGAATGAATTATCTAATAATTGTTTAAATAATTAATCATTTAATATTTATTTTGATAATTAATTACTTCAATCAATCAACTAACTAATTATCTGAATTATATTAATTAATTCACATATCAATCTAGATATTTAATTATCATATATTTAATTCATATAATTAAATTCTAAATAGTTATGTCAAATGATTCATTGTAAATTTCAAATTTATTACAAAATTACAATCAAACAAAAAAATGTGAAAATTACTTTTTATATAGTTACAATTCAATTGCAATTAGGGTGCCATTAAAAAATTTAATCCATATGTTTTGTCTTCCATATTTCATTTCACAAACTATATAAAAGTGTCTCTTCTTGCATTTTTCACATTAAAATACAGGTGCCATGTTAGCATGAGCTCATAAAAGCTTAACCTTAAAAGCAAAAAAGATAACAAATTAAAAAAATTATGTGGCTACTTTTTAGTTCACCTACTCTTCTGGTATTATACCTTGCTTCCTACCTACTTGTCCACCTAAATAAGTAGGTCTTACTTTTCTACCTACTTATGGCTATGTACTAACCTACCTAGGTATATATATATATATATATATATATATATATATATATATATTCAATTAATATGCCACATGGCAATTTTTTATTGTGCCACGTGTCAAAATCCAAAACCATCCAAAATGAATAATCATAATGGACGATGGATATCAATATTTCAAAAAAAATCGTGAAAAACCTTAATAATGCGATGTGCTAAATTTTGATGGATGAATGAAAATGACATCAACATGACATTATGATTATAGTCATAGGATAGTTACATAATAGTTGAAAAAAAGTTGTGACAAAATAGTAATTGAGTTGTAATGACTTGCATTGTATATATAGTGAGTTGCAACTTTTGCAACTTATCTGATAACACTCGTAACATATAAATATCATGAGTTTTAAGTGTCCAATGCAACTCAAAATTGAGTTGCAAGGCCAGTTGCAAAACACCTTTTTTTTCATAGTGAAATTTGGAATTAATGAAACTAAAGAATGTGTTTCTATTGCAATTTGAAAAGCTTAAAAGAAAGACAACATAGGCCAAAAAAAAAAGTCATTGGAAGAACACAAGGAATATCAAAGGAATTTGCAACATTTATAAGCACAATTGGAAATGGCACAAGAATAAAGGAAGAATTTGGACCCAATTGGTGTCAAGAAAAGACTAGAGAATTATGAAAAAATGTTGTAGTAATATACCTTGATGAGGATGAAGAATAAGATGAAGGATTCGGAGGCAAAATATAACAAATAGTGGGAGGTTGTAGAAGAATATTTTATAAAGGAGTTGGAAAAGAATCTAATTCAACATAGAGTTGATGAAAGAATCTTGAAGTACAAGTTGGAAACCTATCAAAAGAACTTTCCAATTTTTATACCTGGCAACAAGTACAAAGGTATTGAGCCAAGATGAGGAAATTGAAATAAGGTCCCAGAGGAACAACTTAGGAGGAGGAAGTGCAAACTAAGGAACCATTGGACCTCTAAAGTGGAGCAATTCAAAAGGAGGAGGTACAACCAGAGAAATCGCAAGACCTGAGAGGAGGGGGTTGATAAAAGAAAAGGAACAGGTGGAGACATTCTAGCACCAAAATAAGAGGTATTTAATATACAACTTATAGAAATAAAGCCATAGACTAAGTTAGTGGAGGAGGAGGTTGGAACTACATAGACGAAAATACAAGTTAGAACTACAAAGCTAGAAGTGGGTAAAAAACCACTGGTTGAGGTACATGTTGAAACTATAGAAACTATCATAGAAGATACATGTTTAAAAAGATACGAAATATTCGCATTTCATTTTTTGTCATTTTCCAAGGATTTCAGGGATGGAATCCAAAGTATAAAAGGGGTAATGTTAAAGGGGTGGGATGATTACATGATTTGGATGAACATGTAATTTAGGATAGGGATTGCTCGTGGAGCATTGTAGTTTTGAATTTTGAATTCTTGTTGGTTTTGAAATCATGATTATGTGACTTGGGATTGTCCAAAGAGGGAAGATTTAAGGAAGAGGAGAGGATTTTTAGACACATAATTTTGGAAGAGTAAGAAAAGTTGTAGGTACTTGTAGTAGAAGACCACATATTATGTTTTAATATACCATAGATTTTAATTGTTGTTTTGATTTTTTTCAACAAAACATGGGATTTGGTTGTAATTTTGATTCATGTTTACAAGTAATATAAATAAGTATAAACTTCTACAATGAATTTTATATTTATATCATTGTGTGAATTTTATGTAGTATAGAATATGATGAATGAATTATAATATTATTTTTGGATTTTTTTTACAATGCATTCTAAAGTGCAAATTTTGCTTGTATGAAATAACCATGAATATGGTGTTTTAATGAATGGAATTGTTAAGTGTGTTGAAAACAAGGTAGAAATAGTGAATGTATGCATGTGAACTGCAAATTTGTTGTTACAGTAACATGGAATAATATTGCATGAATTAAATTTCACTTATACCACCAACCTTAAGATTTTAATTTAAGGTACAAACTCCTCAAGGACAACATATTTGGCCTTCTTGGGGAATGGTTATATATACTCTAATGGGAAACACCTTGTTTCAAAAACTTAATTGAGCATTTTGGGGAACAAACACTGTTATAAAATGTGGGTGGAATTCATTAATCCTCATTCACTAGATTAGTGAAGTCATTGCTTCCCCGCTAGGTCTTGTTCACTATAACCAACGAATTCATTCATAATCTAGTGAAATCACTTGGCATACAAGGACACCTTTTGTTGTAATGAATACATATGATTCGGGGAACTATTGCCATTCCCCATGAAACGAATCACAATAATTGTTGCAATTATATTATGGAAAGTTGACAGTGTTCCTCTTATATGGAGATTAATTTCAATATATCATTTTTTTAGAGTTCACAATTGGAAAATATATTGTCATATTGCATATTTGGTTTATCTTTTGATTACTTAACCTCAACGTAATAAAACTTTAAGCATGGTTGTCTCCCCACTTGCAAGTGCCCATAAGAAACTCCTCCTAAGGAAAACGATCGACTAACTATTATCTTTAATGGGTTTTGGTTTTTCCTTCATCTGCTTTCAGCTTGTCTTCAAAAATATGGTGGATTTAGGCTTATGTCATTTAAAAAGTGTCATGAATAGGCAAAGAGGAAACCAAAACCCATGCAACCTAGAAGACACTCCTCCCAAGGAAAATGACTAACTATTATCTTTTGATCGGTTTTGGTTTTTCCTTTGCCTCCTTTCAACTTGTCTTTGAAAACATGGTGCACGCATGTCATCAAATAAATGTTGTGAATAAACAAACAAGAAATTGAAACTCATGCAACCTATAAGAATCTCCTCCCAAGGAAAAAAACTAATTATTATAATCCTTTGATAGGTCCTAATTTCTTCTTCACCACCTTTCAACTTGTCTTTGAAAACATGGTCGCACATGTCATCAAAAAAGTGTTGTGAGTAGGCAAAAAAGAAAATTGAAATCCATGCAACTCAACTTTCCTTGGGGAGGGCTTCAAGCTTTCTTCGAGCAATGAATAGAATTCCCTAGGGAGGTTTTGAGCTCTCCCCAGGGAAGGCCAAGGGTTCCTTGGGGAGGGTTTTGTACTTTCCCTAGGAAAGGCTAAGAGTTTCTCGGGGAGGGATTTGAGCTTTCCCTACACTACATCAATAGGTGTCCAAATTCACTTTGTGTTTCACTAAATTTTGAATGAAATCAAACAAATTTACCATGGTGAAAGTGGGCAACCCCTTAGTAAATAAGGATAAATTATTATGGATAAATGAATTCATTAATAATTAATTGAATTCATCAATAGTTAATCCAATTCGCTAATAGCTAAATCATTAATAGCTAAATCATCAATATTAAATTCATTAATGGTTAATTCAAACCTAGGCTAAGTACATAGGAACCTTCATTAGGCTACCTAACCTAAGCTAGGAACCTAGCCCACTTAAACACCCAACCCACCAACCTAGTGTGAAGGTTTGAACCCTTCATTTTTTTTCATTTTCATGGTTAAGAAATGTCCTTAACCATTGAACCATTATTTAAATGAATGACATTTTTTTGTCATCATATATTATTATGCACATTCTTTTTTACCCTAGGCTATTATTAACAATTCTTAGCTATTCTTTGCAATTTTAAACTATTCTACCATATAATATTTTTGCTTATTCTATTGTAAATCATTGTTGGCTATTCTGCATTATTTTACCATAAACAATTATTGGTTATTTTACCACATGCTATTATAGCCTACATATATCATATGCCATTATTGACTATTCTATGTTATTTCACCATAGGTCATTGGTGGTTATTACATTATCAATTGCCATCACCATTTGTCAAAGTCAATAATGAATTTTTCCAAAACACGGAATATTTCTCCTCTTTCAATCCTAATAAATTAGAGGTTTGGTATTGAAATTGCAAGTCTTGGACAATGGGTTGTTTCATTTGGTCAATGTTTCATAGTGCTATATGCAAGTCCTTGGAAGGCCTATATTAACCAAAATGTTGATACAACTTTTCCATGTTGTAAACTACATAAACTTAGCAAAAACATCTAACATTTGTTTTTGGCCTTTGTACAGGCAAGAAAGATTATAGTTGGGCAATAGTTTGCAACCTTAACAAACTTTGATGCAATATATTTTCCTCTCCCATGGAAGGGCAAGTGAGAATGGATGCATGCACCACTTTGGTATTAAGACAACTAAATATTGCAAGCATTTTTTGAACATGCGGAATTGGTTCCATAGTGGACCATTTTTTGGGTAACATGGACATAATTAAGCAAGGGTTCATGGGGGGGGGAGGAGAAGAGTCACCATGCATTAAATTTCCCCATTATGTGCATAAAAAAAGGTTATTGTTTGGGGGGGAATATGTGAAAGAGCTTTAATTTTTTCCACCACATTATTAGTTAATTTTTAATATCCACATATTTAACCACCCTAAACTTAATTGAATTTGTATGTTTACATTGAATTTTGGCATTATATATTTGTTTAAATTTAAATTTTATTTGAAATTGTGAAAAGTTATAAAACAAGCAAGGCAATTATGTGTGATTGAAGGAAAAACATCATGGATAAAATGTTAGTTCCACTATGAGGAATCACGTCTATTGGAATCACATTACCCTATAATTAAAGTTTTTTAAAAAATCATATATAACTATTGTGCAACTATCCCTTGAAAATATAAGGTATTAGTAAACAAATTGCCAAATCAAAAAATTAGTTACTTGTATTATAATTGTAAGTTAGTTGAAAATGGATATCATGTATGATTATTTATATACATCGTACAAACATATGTAATCAATCATGTTTAATTTTTAAAAAGTTGCAATGTAGTTGCATGTGGCAACTACTTTATAACTATTGTAAATGTGTTATTAAATTAATAATTATGTTGCAACTAATGTATAATGTACATACATGTAATCATGCCACATGTTCACATGTTCACATTTCCACCACCCATTATGGGATACATTTGTAATTAAATTTTTATTAGAATTCCCATTGATATGATTAGTAGGGCCATTAGTGGGCCATTACTAAAGTACCATTGTTCAACTATGTTATGATTATAATTACTTATAACTTAACAAGGATACGTATTTACATGTAATGTTTTATAAAGAATTGTTGTATTAGTAAATTAACTATTAATATGAATAAATAAATGTAATACATATAATTCATTTAAAATCACTTTTTAATTAATTATTAAATAATAATCAAATAATTATTTATCCAAACAAAGGATACATTATAATGAATTAAATTGATTATTTAAGATAATTATTAAATCATCAATAATTACCAAATCATTGACTATCTAAATTCATTAACTAATTAATTACTTGGATACATATAATTAATTTATATGTGATGTTAAAAGTAATGTGTATATTATATTAGAAATTCAATTTAGTGTACATATGGATATGCTTATTTATACATTGATGTTTTTAATCCAAATTCATATTTAATATTTAGTAATGAATTATCTATCAATAATGAATCAAAATTAAATTCTAATTAGTATGTGATTTATTTAATTATTATGAATGAACTGATCAAGTTGAATATTAATTATTATGAATTATAATTAAATTTGACTCATATAATTTGTTCATTAATGATAAAATAATTAATTGAATTTATATTAAAAAGATGATAAATGACTAATCATATGAATTTAGATAATTAATCATCTGATAATTGATCATTTGATATTAATTATCTTAATTCATGGATTGGATAAATATTTTAATCAAACTAATTAATTTAGATAACTAGTTAATTGGTTAATCAATTCAAATAAATAATTCAAATAACTATTTTATATAACTTACATAATGAAAAAAAACACAAAACATGTGAGAAAGTCTTTTTATAGTTGGAACTCAATATGCAACTAAGGAACAACTAAAAGATTTAACCCATATGATTTGCTTTTGAATCCCATGTTACAAACTATATAAAGATGATTTGTTATTTTATGTTTTCACATTAAAATACATGTGCCATTTTGGGATGAGTTCAAAAAGCTTAACCTTAAAAAGGAAAACATAAAATTTAAAAATAACATTTTCATAGTTATTCTTTAATTCATTTAATCTTGTGTTTCCTATTTATTTACATACCTACTTAAATGAGAAAGTCCTACTTTTCTACCTACCTATGTAGGTAGGTTTTAAGTAAGTACATAAGTATGTAGGTCCTAAGACCTATCAACCTACATACCTACGGTTACATGTACGACCTACCTAACTGCTAATATATATATATAATTTGTCAAAATATAATTAATATGCCATGTGGCAAAAAAAATTATTGTGTCACATGTCACAATCTCGAATGATCATTAACAATCATAATGGATGATGGAAATCAATATTTCCACAAAAAAATATATGTCCAATTTTTTTCATAATGCCACGTGTCAAATTTTAATGGATGGATATAATTAATGATGTTAATATGACATCATGAATGTAGTTATAATGGAGTTGCATAATAGTTGAAAATGAGTTGTTTTAACAAAGTTGTAATTGAATTGCATCGTATATAGAATGAGTTTCAATTTTGCAGCTCATGCAACTTGTCCATTAATAGTCATGACATATAAATATAGTGAGCAAGTGTCCGATGCAACCCATAAATTGAATTACATAGCCAATTTTATATTTATTTATTTTCCTCGTAGTGTTCCAAAAAATAGATCAATAAACATTTCAAAATTAAATCACATTTTAAATGATGAAAACCATTTCTAGCACCCACAAAGTCATTTATAGACAATAAACATTTGGTTTGTTTCCATGGGAAAAAAAAATTATTTAAAAAAGTCCTTATCTCAATCATGTTTTGTTGGATTTATTTTTTCTTAACATGAATGTCAAAAAGTTGTTCAGCTGGGAATTTTTTCATTTGAACTTTGTTAGTTCATTAATCACCACATAAACCACATTTAGCATTGGTTTTTAAAGGTTTTAAAATTTTATTGTTAAAATATGGACTTTTGTGAATGTTACATATACTAGAAATGAACAACCCTAAACATAAAATCTTGTTATAAAACTAACTAAATTATAATTTTTACTTAACAATGAATATATGGAACTTTATATTTGTACTCGCAAAGCTTTCTAATTTATTTTTTTAAAAATGAAACCCCCGAGAATATGGACTAGTTAATCCATAAGCCTGATCTTTCTATGCATATTTCACCTTTTCTTGAAATGATATTTATTAATTGAACCTAATGACTTAAATCCATGAATGAGATTACAAAATGAACCATTGGATTTCAAAGATTATATATATGTTGTTAAAAATGTCAACCAAACTTTTTAAAAAGATGCAAAGCCAATTTGAGCTCATGTGGGATTAAAAAGGTGTTGCTAAGGATGGCTTAACATTTTATTAACGAAAAAGGACTCAAACACTACATTCATGCTTGCACCCTAATGTGGTGCCTATGATGACCAACTTTGGTATGCATACAACAACTTTTCAGGCCAAGATGTGGTTCATTAAATAAGAATGAATCCTTGAAATTTTGGGCTAAAAAATAAAAGAATTTGAAATCATGTAACAATTTTAGAAAGAAGCCAAATTAATTGATCCCAATGTTACAATTTTCCAACCCATAATTGGGTTTCCAAAGTTCAACCCCTACTACCACCTATATATATCCACACCATGTTCATTGGTTCATGAGTTGGAATATTGATTCAAACACTCATTTAATCAAACCTTCGGCCAAATCCACATGGCAATACATAATTAATTACATATGAAAGCAATAAAAAAATCCCACATAGTCATACATTAATGACATGCTCCCTAAGGCTTCTCACATGGTATTGGGATAAGTTATCCAATATAGTTTGATGCATTTGGAAGACTTTATAGGCTTGGGCATGTTGGACTCCACATGTTGGGACAAGAAGTTGTTAAAAGAGCTCGAGGATAGGTTTAGGATGAGTTTTTCAATTTGAACTTTTGATCTTATCAAATTGAACAAATTAATTAGAGAGAGTGATTAATGCATTTGGAGCCAAAATGGTGCACGGATGAACCATGGAATAATACAAATTCCCAAAATTTGATGGATGCCCTAGACTTAGGAAGAGTCACAACTTTTCTCCATATTATATATTTTGTAGCTCCTTGCTTAACCTATTTCAAAGTGACAAAAATGTGGGAGCCCTAATTTTAACATTACATGATTCCTTTAAATTTAAGAGCTCATAACTTCTTCATATGATATCCAAATACAACAATCTAGTAATTTATTTTACAATCATTCAAAATAGCTTTCGAATTATGTATGAAGTTTTGTAATTGAAGTTGATTTGATCTCTCAAAGCATCATTTAAGTGGTTGGGAATCACTTTGGCAATTTGACTCCCAACCTTTCAACTAACCATAAAATATGTTAATGATTGTTTTGGGGTAATGCAACCCCAATTAATTATAATAGATTTCAAACAATATATATAGGTCAAAAAGGCCCAATTTGGACAAGGTTTGAACCTCCAAACTTTGATCCAAAGATTCATGGGATTTCCAACTCCCAAGGATCATGTATTTTGATTTTATACAACATGAAACAATCACAATTTCTATAACCTTTTTGGGATTTATGTAATGAAAAAAATATTGTAGGCACCCCATGATCAAATTATGTTCCTAGCTTATGTGTAAACAATCCCACTTGGTAGACAATTTGCATGCTTGTGTAAATAGTCAAAATGATGGCACCCCATGAGCAAAATTATGTTCCATTGTGTGTAATGTGTTTGCACTTTGTAGACCATTACATTGTTATATAACCAAATTTTTACTACTATATGAAAAATTGTGCAAGGGATAAAAAGATAGGCACATGATATTCCCAAAAGACCATGAGATTTGTCATTATAAAAATTTAAAGTGACGTTGGATTAACATGGAAAATTATAATTGTTAATATTATTGATTTGGTTGTTGTAGGGACCCATCAAAATCTAAAAGTCTAGCAAGATGAGTATATTTCTACGAGAAACATTAACGACTTGAGTAGAACATTAGCAACAACACAAAATTTGATTGAACTACAAATTTGAAAATAAATTACAATAACACACATACTAATTTTTACACATTAAAACGAAAGAGATCAAGAAGGATGTATAAATTTCTTCGTAATCAAATGGATTTTTTTTTCCCCCAAAGATTCATGATAATTTGAGGCCATTTTAAATTTCAACCACATATAGCATGGTTACAAAGTAACAAAAAATTGATCAATTATGCTTTGCAAAGTATTAGTATTGAAATAATTCTTTCATTGCAATACTTCTTTCAAGTTTTATTATGACAAATGCACCTTTGAGAATCCATCGAGATATTTTACCTCTACAATGTACAATTTTTTTGATGTAGATTGATCTATAAATATTTTCTACAAAAATCCTCAAAGGTTTTAGATTTTTCTTTCCTTGGGTCATCATGAACATTCTTCACTATGAAATATGTCAAAATCCCAAGCAATTGCAAGTGTTCATCCCTTCTCTTGTTGGTTGGAGGAGCACAAATCTACACACCACGCTTGAATATTCAACCAATGTGTTGTTCAATATCTCCACTCTTGTAATAATAGCATTAAGTGATCAAGATCAAACAACCTTGAGATGAAGCAAACTTGTTTCTTAATTACACCCATAAAATAATGTCATCGAAATATGGGTGAATTTTGGATGCAAACCAAATGGTTAGTCATCAAGATACTCCCAAAACGCAATGTAGGAACTTGTTGAAAATTTTCTACTTTGCTAAGAAGAGAATCCTAATAATGAGAAAAAGGCAATCATTGTAAACGCAACGACTATATATGTCAAGCACCCAATAATATTCCTAAACCATGATTTATGTTGGAAAAAAACCTCAACCCTTTGAAATTAACGACTAAATGACCACACCTACCATAATGCCTTGATAGCTTTGATATAAATTAAATTATTTTTTAGTTTTTTGAAAATTTTATAAATTTATTATAATTTGCCAAAAAAATGAAAAAAATTACTTTAATGCATGAAAATTTGAACTTTAATCATCTAGAAATGAAGGTGTTACATGAAGATTCACTTAATCACTCAAATAGTTATAGTTATTTGAAATATATGTACCTTACAATAACTTTAATCTTTATTGTAAAAAAAAAAATCATAATTAAAAACCTAAATGCCAAACCAAGAAATTTTAATTAAATTAATTATTCAACAATTAAATGTTGAACTTGTTGGTACTATGTTATATACAAGCTTTGATGGTCATTGGAATCAAAAAGTGATTTGAGGTCTTTTCACATAGACATATACATCCACCAAGTAAAAAGCATTTGTAAAGGCTTCAATTGGTCCAATTTGGTTTGATACTTTGCGTCTATGTAATTGTTGAACCACATGAGCATACAATAGGTAGGGTAAGGAGGTTGGTGTCTAAATAGAGGCCAATGTCTAAACACCCTTATCAAGTAGTCGAACCTCCTATTGGCATACTCCCATTTTGTGATCATTGTTCAACAAGGGACCTATGACCAAACGTTAGGTCTCAAGAGGTTTTGTGTTTGGAAATCTTAACTTCTATGTTTGGTGATGGGTGTGAATTAATGAGAACCCAAATAAAAAATTGTTGTATGTCCTACCATTACATGTGTTATGTTTGGTCATGGGTGTGAACTAACACACTCTAGTGCACATAATTGAAGGGTAGGGTGGGCAAGTTGGAAGGAATGAAGTTTTTGGTGTTTGGTTATATACGATGTTTTTAGAACATTTTTTCTTAAAATTCAAAAAAGAGGCCAAACAAGTGTTTGGTCATAGGATTTTTTTTGGCAAATTCAAAAATGGTAATGTTTGGTTATAAGGTGGTTTTGGTCCAATCTTGAAGAAAGTTTGAAGGTAAGGGCCCAAGGCACCTTGTGGTTATAGGAGACTTTTAGTCCAATGTTTATAAAAATGGTGTGGGGAAAAGGAAAAATTGAACATTTGGCTTTGGGCATCAACACCCAATATATAGTTTGGTTATGGGGGACGATGTGTCACATTTAAAGGCATGCAATAATCCATTCATGTGTAGAAACCTTTCCAACATTCCAATGCACATGGATGCTAGTAGTATTTAAACCTATAAGCATGGAACCCTAACAAAATATGACCTTTGGATTTCACATCATAATAATTAATGAGGATCCCAAAGAGGCAAACCTTTCAACCTTGTGCAATTTTTTGCCAAAAACTTGTAACCCATAATATATCTCAACATAGTCCTTCATTCATTTCCACCTTTCTTCTAAAACATCTCAACTATCAAAATATGTCTTCCTTATTAAGTACTGTAGAAGACGAGTTTCAAAAGTTTTGAAAACTTCTCATTACTAATGTAATTCTATTGAGATATAGAATAAAACCTCCCATTCTTAGTGTTAAGGTAGAACAAATAGAATATGAGTTGCAAAAATTAACTCTAAATGTGAAAGTAGAGCAAGTAGAACAAGGAAATGGATATGTGAAAATAAGATCAATAGTAAAGAAATTAAATGAAGTTTTTGTGGAAATAGACCAAATAGAATAAGCAAGCAAATTTGTGAAAGTAATAGATTTCAAATAATATTTTAGTTGTGAAAGTAAAATAAGTAGAAGAAAGAAGTGGATCTATGTAGGGGAAAGGTGACTTGCAAAATTTAAATTTGAAAGATGATGTAGGGATTAAGGTCATGAAGAGACTTTATAGCCTAAAGTTCAAGAAGTATATCTATTATCATTGGATCCAAAAGTCCATTTGCAGAAGTTACACAACAACAACACACCAAAAGAAGGGTAGATATCATCTAGCTCCCACAAATCACTCTTTACAATTCATCCAAACAACTTGCACAAACACGTATGATGTCAACCTATATTGGGATGAATTCTTTTATTTTCATGCTTTGATCACCTCATCTACAAAACTAAAGTCTTATGCAGTTGAGATTTATCCTAATTTGACAAACTTCTTCTATTATTGGTTTTTGTTCAAGAAAGATAAAAATGTACTTCTAGTGGGCCCAAAATGTATAACCCTTGCTTGTTGCAAATTTGGGGCAAAGGGAGCTGGACCATCATGATGTTCAATGTACTTCACAGGTGGTGTAGCATTGTGATAGACTAAGTAGCTTTGGACAAGGAGAATGTGCCCCCACAACTCACATCAAAGAAAAGGTGACCATGTCAAGTAGTTAACAGGGTCCCATTAGCAATAAAGAGAGGGAAATGGACAAACTAAACATAGGAAAAACCATGGAGGTTGTTGAGAAGGGGACATGTTCATTAAGAAATGAAATTAGATCTTGGAACATACCATTCAATTCCCTTTCCGACCATTTGAATGGGAAAACAAAAAGGAAGAAAATGGAGTCTACAAGTGTGTTAATAGAAGAGGAAAATGTGATAATAGTTGCATGGATTATAGGAATGCAAGAACGTGGACCTTCAATAACATTACAACAATTGAAGACGATAATTGTGGAATTCACCCAAACAAGACCAACACCATTTAAGCATGGAATGTTAGGGAAGACCTAGTGGTATTAGTTTAGTTGAAAGCATCAAAAAATAAGCATTTTGGTTGCCAAAGGATTAAAGGTCTCCAAGGCACAATGGGTGACTATAATTTCTTGCAACTCCTTTTACAATAACTTACAAACATTGTACACCCAACATGGTTATAAATAAGATCATATCTGGAATTTAGAGGAAATTCAAATTCAAGATGATAAACAAGTTGGTGTTAATGTCCTAGCCAAACAAAGATCACGTGCAGTTTATAACACCATCCTTAAGTCACATGAGTAGTTAACTATAAATCGTGTTGAAACTGTTGTAGGATCAACTTTGCCAAGGTTCTATATTTTTAGAAGATAAAGGTTAAGAGATGACTATATCAAATTATGCAAATCATGAATGTGTATTATAATGCAAAGCAAGGCATGGATGACAAGTTTCATGTTCAAAAAATTCCTATAATTTTTCAAGAGGTTTGTTCCATGTGGGATTTCATAAACTAATCGTCACTCATTGGTTCTATATGGGCATGGCTTACACATAACATTAAAAGCCATAGAGCAAGAACAAGAATACTATGAAAAATTGCATTCGCCAAAACCACACTACCCTACAACTATAGTTTTTTAAAAACTCTTAAACAACTATTGTGCAATTATCCTTTAGGTATTACAACTACTATGTAGTTATCCCCTTGAAAATATGGATAATTAATAAATAGATTTCCATCTCAAAAAATCAATTAATTGTATCATGGTTGCAAGTGAATTGAAAATGGGTCTTGTATATGATCATTTGTACACACCATACATACATTCATAGTCAACCATGTTTGATCTTTTGAGGAATTGTAATGTAGTTACATGTGACAACTATTATAGAATTGTTGTAAATGTGTCATTGGCATATCAACTATGTTGCAACTATTACATGTCAATGTACCTATATGCAATCATGTTATGTGTCCACATTATGGGATACATTTGCAATTAGTTTTCAAGTATGATTCCCATTGATACAACTAGTGAGGCCACTAGTGTGATACTATTGAACTACTAATGTTCGACCATGTTGAAATTATTGTGCAACTTTTAATTTAATAAAGATACAAATTCATATTTAATATTTTATAAAGAATCATTTTTTGAATAAATTGATCATTAAATATTAGTTGCACTTAATATGTTTAATTATTATGAATTTATGAATTATATTAAATAGTTGACTATTAATTAATCATGTGAATTAGAATGAATAATATGGATGTATAGGCAAAATAATTATTCATCAAATAATAAATAAATAAAATTATTTTAAAATTTGGGGATACTTAATAATGAATTAAATCAATTAACTAAGATAATTATTTTTTCATGAATAGTTACTATATTATTAATTATAAAATTCATTAACATATTAATTATCTGGATACATATAATTAATTTAAATGTGAAACTAAAAGCAATGTGTATATTATATTAGAAATTCAATTTGGGTGTACACATGGATATGCTTATTTATACCTTGATGTTTCCTACCCAAATTTATATATTTTAATTTTTTTTGTAATGAGTTTTTTTGTCAATAAGTTAATAAAAAATAAAAAATAATGTAATTTACTTAATTTTTATGAGCTAATTATTATTAATAATAATTTTTAACATTAATTTTTTAAAATTTTTAATTAGCTCAATTGACTAGTATTTAAATAAAAGTCAGATAATGAATGACTAATTACATGAATTTATATAATTAACCATCTAGTAAAAAACTATCTGAAATTATTTACTTATTTCTTTTAGTTAATTAAATTAAAAAAATAATGAATGAAAATGATTATTTCAAATATTTTTATTTAGTTAATTCAAACAATATATTATTTGAAACTAGTAATCTAAATTTACTAACTAACTATTTATTTTAATTAGATTACGTAATTTAGATAACTAGTTCATTAGTTAATTAATTCAAACGATCGATCCAAATAACTAATTATCAAATATTTAATTCAAAATTCTATTTTTCATATGATTATTTCATATAAATAAATAAAATTAAATACAAGTTTATCTGAACCAAATTACTTAATTCAATAACTATTTCAGAAATTTTAATTAATTAATTAATTTACATATATAAGTATCAAATAATTACTAATGTATTTGTATGATTTACATGATTAAAAATAAACACAAAGCATGTGGGAAAATCTTTTTGTAATTCCATGTCAATGCACAACTAATAGATTTAGCCCATATGTTTTGTCTTTGAATTTCATGTCACAAATTATATACATGTGCCATTTTGGAATGAGCTTAAAAAGTTGAACCCTAAAAGCAAAACAAATTAAAATAAAATAAAATTACATGACTATTATTTAATTCACCTAGTTTTGAATTTTCTTACCTATTGGCTTACCTACATAAATAAGTAGGTCCAATTTTTTTACCTACCTATGTAGGTATGTAATGTAAGTATGTAGGTCCTAAAACTTACCAACTTACCTACCTATGGTTATGTATTGACCTACTTAATTATTAATTTTTAAAAAACAATTCTCAAAATTCAACTAATATGCCATGTGGCAATTTAAAAAATTATGCTACATGTCATAATTTGGGACCATCATTAACAATCATAATAAACAATGGAAATCAATCATTTGAAAATTTAAAATTAGATCCAAAAATCTTCATAGTGCCATGTGTCAAATTTTAATGGATGGATGAAAACTAATAATGTCAGTGTGACGTTGTGGCTATAGTTGTAGTGGAGTTACATAATAGTTGAAAATTAATTGTTTTGATAAAATTGCAATTGAATTGCAACAAATTGCACCATATATACAATGAATTACAACTTTTGCAACTCATGCAACTTGTTTGATAACACTCACAATGTAAAAATACGATGAATTGCAAGTGGTCATTACAACTCAAAAATTGAGTTGCAAGGCTAGTTGCAAAACACCCTTTTTTCATAATGGAACTTTGGTTAGATATGGGCACCTTGTGTTCTCATACCTCCCATGCACTTTAGCCCTTAGATGTTATTATTTCCAACCCTTAAAAATTGTATTTAAAAAAGAACAAGATGCAACCATGGCTAGAATTAAACTTATTGAATCCAACAAAATTACATTTGTTGGATGGGTGGTCAAAGCCTTGAATTGATCACTAGCCAAATATAACACCAAGGTTGGTTTTAAAGGGACAAGATTATGGCCTTTCAACCCTAAAGTTATTGAGAACAAAACACAACAAACAAACATTTTACATAACATGGAATTCAAATGGTGATTAGGGAGGTGAAAATCATTACTTATTAGATGACCAAGTTAGCCATAATCATATAGAGGAAAAGGAATCTACGTGTGTAGAGTTACTCAACATTGTAAGAGTAATTAAACTATTAACCACCGAATACAACCACATGGAGCATGAACATCAGTATTATGTTGAAATATTCCATAGCCCTTGTGTGATAGATGATGTTAAAGTAGCACACATACCAACCAATTTAGTTGATCCAAGTCCTAACCTATAAGGAAAAATCTAGAGTTCACCAAATTTAACCTAAGAGGCAATGATGTTTCACAACTTTATTTCTTTGTCACATTTGCCTATAAAACAAATAGCTAGGAGATAACCATTAGTAAATTACTCACAATCTCATGTTGTCATTTCAACTAAATATTTGGCTATTGGGGAGCAAAAAAAATTAAACATGGTAATAGTAGACAATATTAGAAAAGAGAGATGAAAGGAATAGGAGGAAAAGCAAGCTAGGAAGGTAACATAAGTTGTGGTTGCATCAATACGAACAACACAAAAATCAACTAAAAGATGTGCTAAGGCACAATTTGACTCAACTTGGTCTTCGGCAAGTATAAAGGAAACATGTGAAAAATCACAACAAAGGATTCATTTTGACTTGCTTGTGAACCTATATTGAGCTATAAATGCCAAGAACACATGTGTAGTGGGTTGGCTAGAAACTAAAAAAGTTAGATAATGAACAAGATGTAGAATGCAAGTAAGTGGGCATGTTGCAATGTGACTCAACTTGTTGAACTAAATTTGAGTGGAGAGGGAGGGGGAGAAGGGGGGATTGATCTTACATAAGTGACAAGAAGGTCAAAAGAGGAAAAAGACCATTGTGAAATACCAACAACATGAAGAGGGCCATAGGAAAAAAAAAAATGGTTTTGAAAGAGAAACAACATCGGGAGGGCCAAAAAAAGAAGAGGATCAATGTGAAACACCAACAATAGGAGGGCTAGAAGAGGAAGAAGATCAATCTTGAAAGATGAGCAACATCAAGAGGCTAGAAGAGGAATGAGATAATTTTGAAAGATGCAACAACATCATGAAGGTTAAAAGTGGTTCAATTTTGAAAAAGGAGCAACATCAAGAGGCTAAAAATGGAATAGGATCGTCTTGAAAGATGCAACAACATTAAAAAGGCTAGAAGAGGAAATGGATCATCTTGAAAGAGTGGTAACATCAAAAGGTTAAAAGAAGAATATGATCATCTTGAAAGATGCATCAACATCAAAAAGGTGAGAAGAAGAAATGGATCACCTTGAAAAAACAACATCAAGAGGCGAAAAGAGGAATATGACCATCTTGAAAAAGCTATAACCATAGGGCTAAAACATAGGCTAAAACATGAAGAGAGGTAAATATGACACCATTACCTTAATCACTTTGAACTCCACCCTTTGCACTTGCAACAAGAAACACGCACACATAAGTGAAGAACATATGATAAGAAGGAAAACACAAACTTAAAAAACCAAAAGCGACATGGAAAGGTTCAAACATGGAGAGGTAGTGAAGAAAAACTTGAACATAATCTTATACCCTTGAGCTTGGGAGGTCAACCTTTGCTTATAAGTCTTGCAACTACAACTTTGTTCTTGAAGCTCTGGAAATCAATCATGGGTTGTGCCACATTCTTGGGTCACAATAGATTCTAAGACTAGTCCTGAGAAACAAAGGAAGCTAAATTGTAAAAACTTGAACAATGCAAAAGGACACAAGTTGAGATTGAACTACAAAAGTTTAAATTGCAAGGACACAAGCTATGACTACAAAGTTGGGAGAGAATGAAACAAACTCTTGAGACTTGGTGCAAATAGGTACCATCAAGAAGAGCTTCAAGCTTGGAACAACAAGTACATGACCGAAAACATTAACAAATGAAGAAATAATTCACACACAACCTTTTAGAGCAAGAGAGGAGCAAGAGTAACACAAATACGAACTCAAAAAGGCTCATGTAGCTCAAGCATGACGAGGACCATGATTGCCTTCTGAAAGAAAGAAAAGAAAAGAAAAGTGTAATTTTTTTCATAGATTGAATATAGGAGGAGGATGACGATTTGGGCACAATAGGTGTTCACACCCACAAACTTCTAGCCACCTCATGTGCATGCAAGTTGTTAGCATTTGTTGAACTCATATCGCACATAACTATTGATCTTGTAGCCCTAATTTTGGTAAAATCTCATACACATATGCTGATGTGAATGTTTTTATAATGAACTTTGTTTGGATACTTTTAACTTTCATCTCTTTGATGGAGCAAGGGGTGTCCATATGTCAGTGCTTAGTTGACTGATTACCGACTTCCATGTGTTCCTAAATTTTCATTTTGCCCTTTTTTAACCCCCTATTTTGGGGGGCCACAACTTTCCCATATTTGCTTTGTTTTTGGTGATCTTGGGTATGTCAGATGCCCCAGCAGAAGGGCTACCACTTCTCTTTGGACGCCATCAACAACAGAGCCCTCCCCTGGGAATCGGCCTCCTCTGAGCCACGAAGTGTTCATACATGGGCCTCCTTACCCTAGATGGTTAGCACGGGGGCGAGGGCTAGGCAGTACAAACAGAAACTGAGCTAACCGACATGGTTAGCTATGGAACAGGAACCGAATGCATTGATCGTCATTGTGGTGCGCTGGTGGCTGTTGGTTCACTCTTGAGACTCCCAAGGACACTTAGCTCAAACAGGTTTCAGAGTTCAGACAGCATCTGTCCATTGGATGCAGTCATTCTTTATAGTGGGATAAATACTTCAGCTGTACAAACTTCGAGGTTGATTTAGTTGTCAATTTAATCACAGCCTTTTGTTACAAATTTGTCCATGTGGGTACTATGCTGCCCACCTAAGCTGGTACCGAAGGGGCAGCTTCAATACATGTCTGTCAAATAATTAATTAGTTTCCATCCCAAAAATAACTCAAATTCCAAAAAAATCTATAATGTCCTTCAAAAAAAAAAAATCTTTGAGAAAATTGTTCAAAATTTGAACATTTTAAAAATAATATAATGAGTTCAAATCTGCCAGGGTACATTATTGCCTAGAATCTGAGTGAATGAATCCCTTTGTAAAATTAACTAGCCACAGCAGCTTGAGAAGCTCCTTCCCAACGGGGACCGTTACTGTTTTGACCTTAACCTTTGAAGTGACAAATGCATCACAAATGAAACAATTAAATTTTTTTTCCTTTGCTCAATATGCTCTGCCGTGAGGCAAGAGCGAGAATTGCAACACAAGCATCCTGTGGTATAAAATACCTGGGGTGTAACAATGACCATTTGGCACTGTCCGTCAGCAATGAAGATTTGATGATGTAAGCTATTGTACTGAACTCACTCAATGCTAAAACTGATTATATTTTGTTGAAGCTCGATATGGTGTAGAAAGGAGTCAACAAGAGCAGGTGTACCTATTTTGGCCACGTTTATGACATCCAACATTCTGTATTAGTTGTTTACCCTGCCCCACCCATAAACATGAAAAACTGTACAGTACAAAGTGAGAGACTATTTAAATATGCCATCACTGGGGTGAATCAATATGGCCGGCCAATCAGAGGCGGTCACTATTTTTTTTAGTAGGCCTTGTGGAGACCACCCTGTCGTGTGCAATTGTACAGGTGCACACCCATTTTCATGGGTACAGTACAGCGTTTTTTTGGTGAGAATTTTCGCCAAAAGGCCAATTAAAAAAGGCACTCGAAAATAGGAAAGGGGATTTTAAAAAAAAATTTAAACATGTGTTGTCAAATGCACCACAATTGTTGGATTTCGTTTGCTTCTACAACTCCCACCTCCGCCACTTGAATCCCACCTCAACCATAGATGGGTTGTGCTTCTATCGTTGAAAAGTAGGGATCACACTCATTCAACCTCTCTTCTCATGCATTTGCCACCTAAGCTTCTTTGCTTTGTGTTGAGTTTGCTACCTCCAACCTTGCACTCCTTTGTTCCTTTTTGCCATTCACCATAGCACTTTGAGATTTTGCAAGATTTTGCAAGTAACTATTGAAGATGCATGATGATGATGGAAGCTCCTTTGGAGGTTGGCTATTGAAATTGTGAGGTTGTGCAATGCAAGCATGGGCTTTGGACTTTGGAGCCTTGGAAGTTGTCAAACATTGCCAATCACCACCATTGGTTACGCCACTAATCATTTTCACCCGTGATTTGCCATGCATGAATTGTTTTTTCATGATCGATTATAAAAATGCAAGTATTTGTCAAATTCTTCATAATCGATTGCAATTTTTTTTCTTGATCATGTTGTGGTTTCAATGTTTTCATCCAATGACCTCTATTGCCATCTTGGCGCAATCCTAATGTTCACAATTCATTGAAAGTTCATCGAAATGGTGTTGTGCACATTGTAGTTGCAACATCCCATTGCATTTGGTTTTTGTTTTTGGGTCCATTTGAAATTGTGAATTGTGATGTTTCATGTAGTGATAGTTGTTGCCATCCCAACATGATCTTGATGCTTGTAACTCACTAAAATACGTCATGGTGGTGTTGTGCACAATATAATTACAACAATTCATCACATTTGTTTTGGTCCATTTGAAGTTGCAAACTCACTATTGTAACTTGTGTTTCATGTAATCATTGATATATCGCCATTGTAACAAATCATCATCACCATCACCATCTCAACAATTTTGGCAATGGTGTTATTACACACTATAAACAACAAGCCATCACAATTGCCATTTGTGATTTTTTTTTGGTGCATTCCAAATTCATTGTGATGTTATTATAGTTTATTGCAATTAAAATTTGTATTTATTTATTTATTTTGGCACATTTGAAGATTGTTGTCATATGTTGTAGTCCATTTCCATTTTGCATTTGTCTTGTTGGCCATAGTCCTATAGGTAGCAATCCATGCCATATATGTATTTGTCGTGTTCATGGTTTCATTTTGTGTAGGCAATAGTCCATGATCCATTATCATTGTGGTGTAACGGTGCCCAAACAATAATCTAGTATCATTGCCCAATCAATAGCCTAATCATTGTGGTTGTCTTCGAAATTCAAGGTTATAAAACAATGTTTGTAAATTCACTGTTGTGTTGTGTGCATTATGTAATGCATCCATCACCATCATGGTAGTCCATGTTATTACCACAAATCAACATCACCATTCCATGTCAATGTTTTCTAGTTATGATTTCTAAAGACTAAACCTCGTTGTGGTGGTGTTGCACACATTTTAAACCATTGTAATTGTCGTTTGTGATTTTTTTTTCGATCCATTTGAAATTCATTGTCATGTTATTGGAATCCATGGCTTGTTCATGATTATTTTGTTGGTTTCAATCGTTTCTTGGTCTTGGTTTTTGTGAAATACTACATGTAACAACAATCCATCACATTGTTTTTTTTTGTGATTATGTTCTTGGTCATCCTTTTGTTCATCGACATGTTAAAAATACATCCCCTTAAGAACTTCAAATATAAATACCTTTTTGGTGACATAATTATTGCCACTAATGTTGCTTCTTCTAATAACTATTCATCTATTGATATTCATACAATTGACATAGGGGAGTTTGAATGCATGATTGTGGATCCAACAATGGCAAAGATAAGCTCTTAGTTCCAAAGTTGGATTATATATAGAAACATGTTGGTAAGGCATTGGTAGCCATTGAAACATTGGTCTAATGGGGTAGGGTGGGAAATGGCGGATTATATGTAAAAACAAGTTTTTAAAAAAATTCAAAATTTTGTGCGTATCACGAGGTTTCTTTCTATAAATGTAGATGATGTTCCTACCATTGATAACCAATCTTGGATCATAGTCCATGTGTATATGATGCAAGCATGGAAAATGGTGCTCACATTTCAACATTGTTGAATAGGGTAATGCAAATAATCTAGCCCCTATCATTACACAATCTTTTATACATCAAAGGAAGGTTAATTAAAGAGGAGGTGGGTGAGAAGTTCATCTGATTTGGTGCATATTGAACTTTTATTTTGCAAGGATATCACATTAAAGTGACATTTCAACTAAAGGATAAGCATTTTCCTTATATGATGGGGCAACATTGTATGGCCAGTAAATCTTGTAGTGTTAGTTTTTTCAAACCTACTAATGGTGTCCAAGTTGGAGGATTTTTTTTAGTCCTTGTATGTTTATTTTTTAAGTTCCATTAAACACCATTTGGAATTCCCTAAGGTTGTTGAAATCATGGATTCAAGGTTTTGAAAAATGTTCAAATTTAGTGGATTTCAATGTTGGAACCTTTGAAATGCATCCTAACAAAATATAAAATGTTGATTGTGAAAATGTCACAAGACAACATTAGTGTTGCTCAAGCAAGGTTGAATATCAACCTCTTTTGTGAACTTCACACATTGCTAACCTTCTTGAATGTTTGTTGGCATTGTTGGAGGCAATCAATGTTTTGATCAAATTTATTAGAGGAAGGGATTTTGTAAACAATTTTGTAGTAACGATCAAGGTTTGTCAAACTGAACTTTTCATGATGTATTTTAATCCATTGACAAGCTACCAACATGAACATTTCCAAGTTTTTTGTGATGTTGTGGATAACAATTTTGCCACCATCACCCAAGATTAAGTTATCAACCTCAACAATTTGGGTGTAGTTACAATCCAACAAGCTAAAACAAATGTCAAATTGCAGAGAAATATAATCAAAATTGGAAAATATTTATGTTTTTCTATTTAAATCCATGGAAATCATGGCCAATTGTTGTTTTTTCATTCATATGAATGTTAAGGAATTCAAACCCAAAATCTATTTAATCAAAATTTAAATTTAAGTTTTGATTTATAACCTTTGAAAGTGAACACCTATGGTGTCATATAAGAGTTGATTTCGTAAAGGACTATCAAAAGGACTCATATAATAAAAACACATTTGAAGGGGGAAAAAAAAGAGGATAAAGAATTATTAGTCACATTGAAAAAACACTCATACACTAAAATATGTGGAATTCTAAAACCTTAAAAATTCAAAGAACTCTCCAAAATTGATTTAGAATTTTAAATTTTACCACATATAAGTAAGGCATAATTTACATGATGTGTTAAGAAAAGTTGTTGCTTATTATAAAAGAAAACATAAAAAATGTAAAAAATGAATTTTTGGTTATATTTTAAAAATTTATGGTTTTTATAAACATAATAAATTTTTAAAATGAATTAAGACACTTTCAAGAATTCATATATATTAAAAAATGATTTAAAAAAACAACATGTCATGTATTGGGACAACTATAAACATTTATTATAACAAATTACAAAAAAAATTGGGGAAAAAATACATGCAATCATTCTCTAAAGTAATCATGTTAGCTCATAGTGTATTGTTTGCACCCATATGGAAACCTTTATTTTTGTATGGTTGGTCACTCCCATCAAGCTCAAATTTTTAATACAATTGTTGGGGCAAATAAGCCTATGGTTAGGAATTTTTTCCAACATCCATTGCACAAGGGAAATGCAAATGTGCTATATGTTGATAGGAGTGACCAACCATGTTGGAACATTATTTTTTGTCTTAAAAGCTTTTGTTTTGACAATTTGGGCAAGCATGTTGATGTTGTGTTCAAACTTCATCATGAGATTTACTAACATAAGAGTGTGGTGGGTGGGATTTTAAGTTCATTGGGCAAAGCCTCTTATAAAATTGGGGTTCCACTCCCCCTCAAAGTTTTGGTGTGTTATGTGCAAATTACAAAAGATGCACTTTTATTTTATATGCGTAGCTAGATTAGTCATGTGTGATGATTGAAGTAGCCACATACATTTAGTTTTATAAGTGCCAATTAGACTTAGTTTTTAAAAATTGGATTAATCACTTTAAACTTCTTTCTAAAAAAATATGTATACCAAAAAGAGAGTTAGCAAGTGATCAAGGAGCCACCTATTGCTATCCCAAAATTGTCAGGAAAGCCACTTTGGCAAACAAAAGGAAAAGAGTGATGCCACTCATGCACATTTAATTTTTTTTTAAAAACACTGGTACAATATTTGAGGGTTGTACTTCATCCAAATATATATTCTTGGGTACTTATTCATGAATGGGGGGGTGCCTCTGAAGTATTTTGTTTTTTCTTGGCAATTAGCAATTTTGATTGATCCATCACACTTAGGAACAAAAACCCAAACTAAGCTCAAACTTTGAACGCTCCTCAAAATTGAAGTTTCTATTTGAAGGTGGAGTGCCTCCCTTTGGATTACTATACATAGGTCAAAAGAGGACAACTTTAGACAAAGCATGTGGGATACATCTTGGGGAACCCTTTAAGAGCTTGATGAGGATTCATTCAGAACTTAATGCAAACAGAAAGACACCCAACAAATCCAAACCCACTCTCCCAAACAAAAAACCGTGGGTGGGCCTCTTGGTGCATGCTACATTGCCTCATTAGCTGAGCAGAATTTCTATTCATATATTTGTTTTTCACCATTTAGAACGTAGGCTAATGGCAGGACATACAACTTGGGGATGTATTGAAGGTTGTACTTCATCCAGAGTGAACTATACAGGCCATTTTACTGCTGCCAATTGACATATGGTAAGCATCCTCTTGGAAAGCAAACATTGGACTCTGTTTCTGTCAGGGTTCTGCTGCAATTCACATGGATCTAGGGCTTGTGACAGCCTACAATTGAAGGGCTGGCTGGGGCCTGACTGCCAACTCTGGGACCGCAGGTGGAGTTTTCAATTGGAAGCGAGACAGAGCCAGTAAAGAATGCAGACTTTGAAAGCTTCCGTATAACAGGAAGAATTGCATACAAAACATGGAAAGACTTTTGTGTTCTGAATAAAACGAAAAAGGTGAAAGCAGAAAGAACAGCTGACTGGTATTTGCTAAAGTCTGGCTTTTCCTGGTTTGCAACCTTTCTGGAGATGGGTGGGCAAGTGGTAGCCCATGACTACTTGTGGACTCTGAATCTCTTGGGTCCCACAACTTTTACCACATCTAGTTTATGTTTGGAAAAGTCATGGGTATCTTTTTAGTTTAGTCCGATATTATGACATTGGAGTTATAATTTTTAATATTTTAATATAGTCCGATATTATTTTTATTCTCAGGCAACCCCATATAACAAGTGGATCCTAGTAACTAGGCTAGTGCCCAGATCATGTTTGCATCAACCCCTAAACGACAGTGGGTAGTGCTGGCATACATTCCCTCTCTTAAGACGTCTAAGAATTGTTAACAACCCAATGAACATTCTGATTTTCAGTTACATTAAAAAACCAGTGTTGCTGTATAGTGTGGTATGTGACAGGATCAGAGGTTTTATTTTCAATTTTGTGATGTTGCTCAAGTGGTTATTGTCCATAAATATACTTAGCCAAATTTGGCGATATTCAAAATATGGAAGTAGAAAATATCTAGCACCCTTTCATAGTGTAGGTAATTGCAGTGATTTGTGGTGATATTTGATATCAAATATCAAATTCTTGTTTTTGGTGACTTCAAAAATGGTTAAGTACCAGCAAGCCAGCCCCTAGATTCTCTGCAAGGCTGGCAACCAACGGACCCTTGACCACTAGCTGTTTCCATACTAAAGTTTAAATTATTTACTAAAGATTATAGGTTATAATCCGGGTCATATGCTATATTTTATAGGTATAGGTCCTAGTTATCTTAAGCTGTATTTAGAGGGACTTCCAGTTATATCCATCCATACTTATGTATAAGTCCTACAAATACAAATGGGTATGCATAGGTTATAAAAATGCCCTGCACAAGTGAAAAAGGGTATATAATTCTTTAGGATATAACAATTTAGAGAAAATAGGTCACCTTACATAAAATACCCTATCTGTCCAGTGTGTATGTCCGGGTAAAATTATACCTGCGTGACACTGGTTGCAAATTACAACTGTAGAAGGGCCCCAATGTAACTTTCGTCATGCAACCATGCCAAGGATGATTGGGGTGAACCAGCACTTACAGTGGTACCATGGATAAAAACTTAAAACCCTTTTTTTTTTGGGTCGCTTGTAAACATTGTAAGTACCTTGGTGGGAGACCAATGTCTCTGCAATTCATGTCCCTACTACTAGCCTAGAACAAAATGGTTTTTTTTCTGCTACCCTGCCTGGCACTATTGAAAAGGGGTTGGGAGTTAGTGCTGGTTCAATGTGGCCACCAAATGCTTCCCACATTCCTCAGGACAAATAAACTTTACTGGCTCACAGCATTTTGAGATGATAAATTTTAGCATTTTTCATTTCAGCATAGAGCTCAAGTTTTGATAGAACGGAATGTGTACCTATTTCCAGGTGAAGCAACTTGTGCACTTGTAGTCTTCTGGTCCTAAGTCTTCTGTAGTGCTCTGTAAGAGTTCACAGTTTGGACACCACTTGTGGTCTTTGCAGAGCTCCATGAACATCCTTTTGGTCGCTTGTTGTTCACCACGAGATTACGCTTGCTGAAATACAATGTTTCTGCCGTGTGCACCTGCTGTAACCTTGTCCAGATTTATAGTCTGTCTAGCATTGCATCAATTATGTCCTCCACCTGGCTTTTTTCTCTTGGCCAGTGGAGCACTTCCTTAGATTGGGCCTGAGTGAACCAGGCAGCACACCAGTTGGTCGTTCTGTCCACAGGATGGGGCCATTTTTTCATCCTGTACTTGTCCCTATCTAACCACGACTGGTTAGCTGAGTTATTATATTTAAAGCTCCTATCTGAAGGTGCATTCACACTTAATGTTAAGTCAGTCTTAAGTGAAAATCTAGGTGGCATCTTAGGTGGCACCCAATGTTAAATGGGTGAATGTTTAATATTAAATGAATTTTAACTTAACATAAAATCTTCATGATAAATATGTATAGGTCCTAAATGACTAGCTTGGTGTTAGTGGACTTAATACTAGAGTCCTTAACACTGAGTGTGAATGCAGTTTACGTTAGTGGGACTTATCATTTAAAAAATTGGTACTTTTTCTCCCTTTTTGTGCTAAAATACATGACTACTTACCAACCAACTACCAACCTATCTACTCTCTGACTACTACCTATTTACTTGGGCCTTCTACCCATTTATATACCTACTTACCTATTGCCTCTAAACCTAGTAAACCTATAGATGCAAAAAGATTGGTTGTTTTTGTCATCACATGTGATGTGAATATGACAAAAACCTTGACATCATACTCAGATGATAAGATAAGGTGGGCCCCAAATGCAAGTGTGCACAAAGCTATAATGTAATACCTACATTTGGGGTATGTACAAAATTATCAACCACCATTTGAATAGGGATTTAAACAAAGGGTGGGTAACACAATGAAATATCCTCATTGTTAAGTCATTTTTTTGAGGTTTTTAAAATTGTGTTGTAAAGATGTTTTATGGACTTTTCAAAAAATCATCTTATTTTAAATTAATAATAATAATTATTATTATTATTATTATTATCCTTTTCTTCTTCTTTCATTAGATTAGATATATGCCATCTAGATGCACAAATGGAAATAGATGCAAGAATTACACGTTCAACCTTATGCCTAGTAAGGTTATTAAAATGTCAATTGGTTCAATGTGGTCTTTTTTTATTGCTAATTAATGACATGTACTTAACAAGTGGTTTCAAATTTGCATTGAGATGAGATAAAAAATGACAATCAACATTATTTTGTTGAAAAAATAATAATGAAACCTAGAGACTTAATGCAATTGAGTTTAGCTTGATTATCACCTACAAGCATACCCAACCAAACAAAAAGATTTTCAAGCACTACAAGAAAAGGTGTTCTTGTATGCCAAGATAAAAAAACTAAGCCTTGGCCTTGCTAGCACTTAGCAAAAAAAACCAACAAGACAACATGAAAGTTGAGGTAGGTTAAGCTTGACTTCATTGTCATCTCCACCCAAAAAGAAAAAGAAGAAGAAAAAGAAGAAAAACCATAAAAAGAAAAGTTTTTAAAAAATAATAATAATTTAACAAGAAATAGTTTACAAGAAGAAGAAACAATGACATTACAAGGATTTTAATTCCTTATAATGACACATTAGAAAGAAAACTTTTTTAAAATCAACATGCTTGGAGTTTACTTGAAAAAAAACTTTGTGTGTGGAGATGGCTAGAACAAAATGAACTTGGAGAGAACTAATTAAAGCCTAAAGTTTGGAATTAATTTGAAACTTGGACAATGGAGGTGATTATTAAAACAAAAAAGAAAAAGTGAAAATGGTGGTGGGGATCGCAAGGGTGGATAGATAGAAGGTTGAATGGTTAGTAGGTTGTGGGCCCATGTGAACCAACACCCACTAGCAGACCAATTGGGGGGATGAGGTTGTTTTGGTTGTTTTTGGATGAACTACAACCACAAGCACATAGCACCCCAACCCAATTAGATTTTAAACCTTCCCCTCGTACTTACTTCCTTTCCTCCCCCTTCTTCTTTCACTTTTTGATTGTTGGCACCATCACCACCTTTTTCCATTGCCCCCTTTCTCTTTCTTCACTATCATTGTTGTGAAGTTTCAAGCTTGTAAAAAAGCCAATGGAAGAGGAACTTCATTGAGACTTGTGAAAGAGAAGAGAAGAGCCTCATAGACCCACATGAATGAAGTAGGTCAAATGTTTTTCCTCCATCCTTCCCCCTCTCTTTTGAATCATTTATTATTATTATTGAATCCCCTTGAATTTTTTTCCCCATAGTTCTTTGATTGACTTATGTGGTGTAAATAGGGTTGTGAATCAACATCTATAACTTTTTTTTGCTAGTTTTTATCTGGACTTGTGTTGGGGTTTCCCTTGATGTGCATTAATTCTTATTTAAATTTTTTTTTGGGTTTAAATATCCAACGTGTTAGAATGGCTTTTGGTTTCCTTTGTTGATCAATGGTCATGTTGTTTAATTTCTTAAAAGTGTGTGTTCAATTATGTGAAAGATTTGTCTAATGCTTAAGGCACATGCAAAAATAATGTACCGAAAATGCCAAAAATGACTTTGAGGACATTTGATTCATTGAATTTAGTGAACTAGTGTTAGGGAAGGATTATTGTGGTTGATCTATAATCATTGTTCTTTGTTGAAGGGAGAATTTTACCAAAACATTTTTATCAAATGTGTGTTACTGAAATTGGTTATTGAATGTTTCTTTACTAGTTATTGGATTTTCCTTACCAAAAACATGTTACCATTTTTTTACTGAAACCAATTTTTCTACTAGAGTAAATTGAGTAATTTTAGGACCAATTTTTTTGGGATAGGGCTAATTACTTGTTCCACCATTTTTTTGTTTTCTTTTTGAAGGTATTTAAAGCTTTGTACCTTTGAGGATTATACATGGGAGTTTTTTTGGAGTTTTTTTTTTTTTTTTTGTTCTTACTTTTTTTTTTAAAAATTTTTTTTTTTTTTTTTTTTTGGGTCATACTTTTGTATGTAAAAATTCTATTAGTTTTTTCTCTTTCATATGTTACAAAGATTTTGTCTTTTGTATGTAAGGTCTTCTTACTTGTATTTGCTTCAAATTTGTTTTTCTATAAAGTTTATGAGTTTGTCCCAATAAGTTTTAAAAGGCCTTTTATGTTTCAACTTTTTTCTTATCCAAGTAGAGTAAGAAAATTTTATCTTTTGTTCCTCTATTTTATTCCTTTCAAAACCCAATAGTTCATCAGGTAGTTTTAACATTTGGCAACCAAACTGTAGATATTGAATCTAGAATTTTTGGTTCGTTGTCATTTTTTAAGGTAAATTTTGGTTAGAACTATTTGATTCTACCAAAACAAACCATGTATTTATTTTATTTTTGAGAAATAAAAATTAAAAAAAAAATACCAGTAGTTTACAACTTTTTTTCAATCTTTTATTATTTGTTAATAGTGTTGACAAGAAGTATGAAAAAAAGAATGGAGCAAGTTTTGCAAGAAAATGTTAAAGTAAGGCATGTAGGTAATTCGGAGTGACTTGAACAACAACTTGTTTCCTATAGAATACTCGTGACTAGCTTTGCAAGACTTTGAGTTGCCAGTCCTCCTATTCTTTGGCATGCATCATAAGATTTGTAGTAATCATTCACATTTCTATACATAGTTAACCATTAATATCATGCATCCAATATCTTCCTCTATACGTGATTTTAATTGCAAAATGATCTCATGATGGTCCTCCATGCAATTTTTTCATCACCATTTGTGTTTTTATAGTTATCAAACATCTTCACAGTTTGTTGTCTTGACAAATCTATACAATTCAGTATTCTTTAGTGTGAAAAGCTCTCCTTTCTTAACCAGTTTTTACTTTAGTCATACAGATAATGTTCCCTCAATCTGCCTTATTCTCAAAAAGTATTTTACATCATTCAACCATTCATGTTTTGTGTAAAACAAACTTGCATATGTGGTTTGGGGCGAAAGCACACTAAGGTGTCACAACTTCAACAAATTAGAGTCCCTTTTCAAAGTCCTTTTCTAGTGTAGTTGAAAACTGGCTTAAAATATGAATATTTAGATGATATTGAAAGTAACATTTTTTTCCATTTTTAATTTCAAATCATGATGTTATAAGACAAATTTTTTAAATCACAATTTTTTTTAAATGCTTAAAAAGGCTTTAAAAATAATTATAGTTTTTGGGATTTTAAAAAACATAACATAATAAATTAAAATCACATTCCATTCATTCAAAAAGTCTTTGTTTTCTTAAACATAATTTATCCAATATCCCAAGGTTTCAAACACATAAGACTAGCACATTGTAAAATAAAAGTCCATATCCATGAGTTTTGCGAGTGTGACAAAAAATGTGGGCAAAATTCAAAAGTCCATTACTTATTAGCTATCCATGACTTTGATTTGATTATGATAGCTTTAGATAGGTGAGTCCTTTTTTTAATTATTTAAATGATTTTCATTTTATTCATTTTCTTATATCTAAAATATATAGGAAAAACTACCATTGTGATGTCCATGTAAGGTCACAGTAATGTGCAAACACCCTTTGATTAAACACACATGTGGATTTTCTTAGTATTTGGTAATCTTGACAATGCATCTGCAACTACATGAGTTTTACTTAGCTTATACACTACTATGAAGTCATATTTTAAAAACAATAACAACCACCTAACTATTATCCTTGAAACATGTGGTTTGTTGACCAAATAGACCAATGCCATATGATTTACATAAAATACAAACTTATTACCCAACAAATAATGTCTGAACTTGTGTAAAATAAAAACCATTGTTAAAGCTTCTTTGTGTGTTGTATTATAATTCTTATTCTGCTTTGTTCAAAAGTTTAGAAAACATACACCACCAATTGATCACTCTTCTTTGTCAAATTCTAAGACAACATAGTTCTTACAACTAATAATGATGTATCTACATGAACATGAAACTTCACCTACTAGTTTAGTGATATCAATATTGGAGCTTCAATATATTTTTGTATGATCAACTCCCAAGCCTCCTGACACTCCTCTATCTAGAGAAAAGTCTTTGTCTTTTTGTTCAAATTAATGATAGGTGTAATAATAAAGTTTTGTATGAAGCATCTATAAAATTGTGCCATACCATTGAATACTTGAATATGTTGTGGATTCTTAGGTGGTGGCATATATACTATTTGTTGTTTTTCTTTGGATTTAGTAGTTTCCCTTCTCTGGAAACAATAAAACCAAAGATCATTCATGAAAATACCATGAATGCACATTTTTCTAGATTCAAACTAATGCCATATTCTTCGCACTTTTGAAAACATAATTTAAGCTTGTGCAAATGATTATCTATGTCATTGTACATTGTAAAGTCATTAAATGCTTTGGTAATTATTTGATATGTTGGAGGTCCATTTTTAACTCCAAATGACATCAACTTCCATATGAAAGCTCCCTAATCTATAACAAATGCAGTCTTGTATCTGTCCTTTAGAGTTATATGAATTTGATGATATCTTAAATACCCATTTAAGAAGGAATATGCTTCATACCTTGCTATTGTGTTCAAAACTTCATATGTAAAAGTTAATGGGTATGGATCCTTCTTTGTGGTTGCATTTAATTTTATAAAATTTATACAAGTCCACAATTTTCCATTCTTCTTGGGTACTATTACTATGCGTGACAACCACGTAGCCTCCTTTACGTATTGGATGAATCCAACTACTAACAATTTATCAATATCTTATTTGACTATTGTAGCATATTATGGATTTAATGTATATTTGGCTTGATATGATGGGTGGTATAGTAATATCTAGTTCAATTTTGTGTTGTGCTAGATCTAGTGGAATCCCTTTTAAATCTTTGTATGTCCATGTAAAAACATCTTTGAACTTTTTCAATGGTTGCTCCACTTCCCACACTTTGCATGTCTTGAATTGTGCATTAATATTCACCAATTATGGTTTTGCATTAATTCCCAAGTTGAACTTCATCAATTGTTGGTCTTAAGTTAGCGTCCATCCAGCTATCTGTAATTCTTGTGCTTTTATTTTTGTTGGAGTTTCATCCACTATAACACTCATTGGGTAATGACTATAATATGTTTCAATCCATACATTTTATCCTCTATAGTTACTTCTAACTCATATTTGTTAATAGTTTTCTTCTATTATGTTCTTTGTACCCTTTAATTTAGTTCTAAATTACTAGTTTTCACACTAATATCCATGATCTCCACATATGTGGTTTTCACAAACTGAATTGTCTCAAGTAAACTAATTATTCCTATTGAAAACAACTTTGGCTCTATAGCAAAGGCGATATCTTTTTTTTCATTTGTGATACCATTTTGATAGTCATAGCACAATAACACTTCTAGTTTTCTTACTTCACCTCCCAAACATTTGGTAACAATAATTGTTTTGATTGTCTCATTCCCTTGTATAGTAACAATGTTATTCCCCCAATCATGTGCCATTTTAACATCCCTCAACCATGGTCTTCCCAACAACATGGAATAACTAAAATCTACCACATTATTTTGAAGTACGATAAACATAGTTATGTAAGGAATGTCATGAACATACATGTTCAGAGCTCTAATCAAACCCATTGGTTTTGTGGTTGTTTGATCTGCCATCCTCATATTATATGGTGCAGGTTTAGGCTTTGGAAGCCCCAACCTCAATCTCAATTGTTTTGTGATGATATTAATTCTAAAACTTCTATCCAACAACACATCCTCTATTGTATTCTTCCCAATCTATATTTGGATAACTGCCATATGATTATCTATTATTACAACAACTATCCCTACCTCTAGTATTGAAGAATTAACTTATTTTTTGTGGTTGTTTTGTTTAGATTTTGAGTTTTCTCAGGTTTTAGCTTTTGCCAAAAATACTTTTTAAACTCATGAACTATTTTAAACAATTGTTCGAAGTTTAAAGTACAACTTATTTTTAGGATTTGCTTACTAATGTCTTGAAAAATCTTTTATACTATAATCAATTTTTCTTATGAATTCATTACCTCTTGATATGCTTCTACAAGATTAGTATTTGGCATGTGCAACTTGTTTTATGCAACTACACAAATTTGCAGTTACATGTGTCACATGTAATTGAATGTGATGTGCAACTTGTCTTATGCAACTACATAGATTTGCAGTTGCATGTGTCACATGCAACTAAATTTTAGTTGCAAAACCCAGAATTTCTAGTAGTACACCACTTATCAATGTATGTTCCCCTTTAACTTTGTGGTCTTCATCTTATTGTTGGATGTTTATTCGCTATGAAAAAATGGGTGTTTTGCAATTGGGCTTGCAACTTAGTTTTTTAATTGCAATGACTATTCAAGCAACTCATCATATATATGATGACACTTTAATGTAATTCCTTGCAACTATATCACAACAACTTGTTTTCAACTACTATGCAACTCCCCTATGACTACAACCCCAAAAATGATGTCATGTTGATGTCATTTTTCATCTATTCATGAAATTTTAACATGTGGCATATTAATTGAATTTTTGAAATATTTATGTATATATTTAGGTAGGTTAGTACATAGCCCTACACAAGTTGATAGTTCTTACATACCAACCTACTTATTTACCTACTTACCTAAGTAGGTAGAAAAATAGAACCTATTTACTTAGGTAAGCAAATAGGTAGGAAGGTAAAAAGGTAGGTGAACTAAAGAGTAGCCACATAAATTTTTAATATTTTTTTTGTGTTTTAAGGTTAAGCTTTTATGAGTTCATCCCAACATGTTTCAAGTTGTTTCCAATGCTCTTGAATTGGAAGAACATTGTAAGTTCCTTGTATGCCACCACTTGGAAATGGACTCCTAGTCATTTTGCAAACAAAAAGCATTCCCTAACAAAGATTTTTTAAAAATATTATTCATTTTTAAATCCTAATGTTGATGAATGTGTTAAACATTCATCAAAAGGATGAATAATATTCACATCCTTATAGTAGTTAGGTTAGGTTGAATAGTGGTGGCTATTTAGGGCTTGGCGGTGGCTAGGTTAGGGTTAACATAACTTGCAAGTGTGTCTTTTCTTGGGTGTGTGGTTGTAGGCTCCATTGGAGGTTGGCATAAAATGTAGCATTTTCCACCCCAAGTTTAAAGGGAAGGTAGTTGGAGAAGGCATTGTAGGTGTCAACCATGCATCCAAAGGATCTAGGAGAAGCTCTCTTGCCCGATTGTGTGGGCTATGTAGGCAAATGGTCATGGTGACCAAGGTCTACAAGCCCAATGTTAAGCTCATGGTTGAAGAATTTGAACAAAACCCAAATGTCCGGACTTTGGATGAAGCATGTGTGTCCTCAATGGCCAACAAGACCTACATCCTATGGGAATGCAAGTGGATGTTAGAGAATTCTAGCAATTAGGTGTATACCAATAGGCAACATTAGTTAACATGGTATAGTTTGACATAGACAGTTTTACACTAAGTTGATTTATACAAATTTTGATCATGACTTTCCATTTTTAGGTGTAGCACAAATGGACTTATATTTGTGGGCTACATGACCATGCTATCATTTTATTTTTTGCAGTGTAAGTGAACTTTTGAATGAGAATTTAAAAAAAAATTCCTTCACATGTTTTGGTACAAGTTGCACATTAGTTAAATAAAATGGACCTTTAATTTGTGACTAGTGGTACAGTGATATAAGGCATGGTGGTGCACTCCACTTGAAAAATGCACATATAGTTTTATAAACATACACAAAAAAACTAACTTAATTTTTTTAATTGCCCAAGAATAAATTCCTTTAAAAATTTCCACAAAATGTTTATTCCACTAGGAAAATAATGGTGGCACTAAATCCATTAATGAAACTTGCTTGAAAAAATTATGGCATTTGGTGTGAGCCATATCGACATAATCATGTCTAGTAATCTCAATTTTTAAAAGTTGCATCAGGGAAATTTGAATGTGGTAAAGTTTTTAGGGGTTTTTAACAACTTCGTGTTATAATAGCGAGTGATGAATGCGCATGGTTGTGTGGGGGAGTTGTTTTCTTTCCTATTGATAAATAAGGTGTTGGGTTAGTTTTTTTCTTCAACAAAATGCACCAACCATAGTTTTAGAACCTTAGTGGCATAATTAGGGGTGAAAATTCTCTAAATGGTTGGGGATAGAAGTAGACACCAAAATTCATGGTGTGCAACAAAACATTGGTTTTGTTATAATATTTAGTGAGTAGCCAGGAGGTTTGAGATTCATGGAGCATGTGAGGGGGTGCCAATGAAAGATCTAATAGAGATAGAACAATCTTTAAGTTTTATAAGCGTAAAATTAATTCGTAACAACTTAATAGTTAAATAAACATGGGGATAAGGTGATAATGGCAACATGGGTTTCATAATGAATGAAACATTAATTTAAATTATGGATAAGTTCAATGAGGAATTGCAATTACGTGTGAAGTCTTAAGCTATGTCACAATGATAGTTCACAACTATAAGAAATTTAAGATGCGTCGAATGGTGTGAACTAGGTAATCTGTTTTGCTATTAAGAGGTAGTCGACAAATTGGATTACGCAACCAACGATGGTGTCCAATGCCAAGAATTGAAGACCATGCAAAGATGGAAATGTCTTTAATCTCGTAACAACCTTCACAAACGGTTTTAGATTCATCACTAGAAGCGAGGTCGATTTACCACAAAATCATTAGGGTGTGAGAATTCGGAGAAATGCAGTAGTACCAAGCTTAAGGGGGATTGATTTCAAGACGAGCATGCACCTCTTGTAGCTTAGGGTTTTCATCACGAAGATGTTGTGTCAATGTTAAATCTAAAGATGATTCCGGAATCAGTTCTTCATTCACTTGTGTAGCTTGAGGCCCATAAGAGGTGGCCATACACGAGACCATAATTTCAAAGAAAGGAAAAATGATCTTCAATCAAAATCAAATTGGCAATGAATGCGAGAAGGACTTGTGACATCGAGATGTGTGGTTGTAATTTATAGGTTAAGGAAAAGGGAAGAAATGCATAAGTAATGGCTTAGAACCATGGTAAAATAAAAGTTTAAGTCAAAGGAAAAAATGAAGGTTTGAAAAAAATTTGTTGGGGGGAAAATGAAAAGAGTTGAAAGGGAGCTTCTCCTTCTCTTTCCATTGACCACCAAGCATTGGAAGCTTCTCCTTCTCCTTCCATTGGCCACCAAGCATGGGGAGCTTCTTTTTCTCTTTCGATTGGCCACCTAGTTCAAAGTTTCCTTCACCTCCTTCCTTTTCTTTAAAAGGGCGAATTCAGATCATTTGGGGCTCTTTTTTTGGAGATAATCTTCAACTCGAATCTTGAAAAATCTTATTCCCATAACCTTCTTTGGTAGGAGAAAAATGTTTAATCTTGGTAAATGGTAGAAAGAAGGAAAATAGATTGGATGTTTGGGGTAGTTTTGAAAGAATGAAAGTGAGTGGAGATAGTGTAGGGAGCTTGAAATCCTAAGAAAACTTTACAAACCTTCTCGGATTTAGTAGCATAACTTATTATTGGTTTTGTTGCAAAGTTTAAGATTTGGTAAGAAGGTGCGCCTTATAATTAACTTTATAATGAGCTAAAGCAAGCCAAATTTGAATAACATATGTGTTAGAAATAATATTTCAAGTGACTGGTGGTTTGTAACCAAGTTGAACTTCCTACCTTCGTAAAACCTTCTCGGGTTTGGTAGCATAACTTGTTATTGGTTTAATTGTAGAGCTTGGGATTTGGTAAAAAGTTGCACCTTGTAGTTAGTTTTTAAACAAGTTAAAATAAACTAGATTTGGATAATGTACGTGGTAGGAATAATATTTTAAGTGACTTATGGTCTGTAGCCAAGTTGAACATGGTGTTAAACCCTTAAAAGTTAGTTTAAATGAATCACAATTTAACATAACATTCTAAGGTTTGGCGTGTTTGAGTTTGGAAAAATGTATCTATTAGTTCTAAATTATAATTGATGCATAGGAAGCGAGCTATTTGATTTCAACTACAAACACAATTTAACATCTAAAAATACACTTGCATTTTCCCTTCACCGATAGCACATGTACTTTCACGTATAGAAACCTCATAGAACCGGGAGTAGAAGGACAAGAAGTCGTCTCACACTTAACACACTCCACTTTGTAGTGGTTGCACCTAATTAATTTTGGGTTTTCCACTATAGTGGAATTAGCACATTCCACTAAAAAATGAATGGAATGTCGAGTGGAATAACGCATAATTTGTTGTAGTATTGTGAATGTAGAAAAAAAAATGTCAAAAGAAACATGTGTGAATAAACAACAAAAATGAAGCTTGAATCATATATTATAGAAACAAAATAAGAACGTTTGGAAGCTCAAGCAAAAAAATGTAAAGTACAAAACATAGGTGACATTGGTGACCATTAAAAGTCGGGAATCGATCCGACCTTGGTGTGTGCAGGTGGAGTGCAACACACTGTTGGAAAGCTTTCAAGGAGAGCTACAAGTTTGCTTTAGACCTCATCCCAATCGAAGTTCTGAGCAAAGAGTTATGAATGCGCAAAGTCCCAGGAGTCCAAACCAGGACAATTTTGAAACTCCTCCTTGGGAGTCTCGGGACAAAAAGCCATTCGGATGGAGGTGCCACGGAGAGATGCAGAGAACCCCGGAGAGGGGGGGAGGAGGCAACAGCCCCATCAAACATTATAAAAGTTCAAATAGTACATGGGGGAAAGGAAATGCCACTTGATGGTGTCATTGTCCTTCCCGAGAATGTTCAAGTGGAGCCATTCCTTCCTAAAAGCTAACTCAATGTTATGTTGGATGTCAGGATCCCTTGCGGGGCGGTGAGATCTAATAGCCTTCCAAGTGGCCATAACGACTTCAACTGTCGCCACCCATGCCTGGAGGAGAACCTTCTTGAGGGAGTAATGGTCACTAAAGTGCTTTCGGCACCTTTTGGACTAGAGGTGATAGAGGATAAAACTACGGAGGATGTCCAACGATTGTTTGAGGTAGGTGAAGCCGTCGGTGTGGTATGCGAGAAGCTCGGGAGGGTCATTTTCATGCTCCATGGCAGCTTTTCCGAGAATCACAAACGGCCAGGAGGGGGTGAGTCCTCAGGGTGTTTTCCATTCGTCCCAAATTCGCTCGTAGGTGCTCCACGCGCGTTGGGCCATGGGGCACTTGAGAAAGCAATGTTGGGGGGATTCCTTGACGCCAGAATCACAGACTTTGCATTGGGGGGTATCCCCATGAGTTGGAGCCATGTGCCAACTGGGAGGCCCTGGTTGAGAGTTAACTAGATGAGTGTGCCCACCTTCCTTGGGCGGGCGTTGTGCCAAATTCTTATAATAACCTGGGAGGTCGTGGAGTTCTGGAGGTTGAGGCTTTGTATGAAGGTGAGCATGCCAGGGGTGTGCGTTGATTTCCGGGCGTTGTTATATCCCCTTTTGGTGGTGTATCAAAAGAAAGGGGCATCCCCAAGAGTCGGAGAGGTTTGCCAGTGCCACTCACCAGGGTCCCATGGAAGGTCCTAGATGAATCCATTTTCGAAGATCCAATGGAGGTGGGGCTTCTTGCTTGGGGCCTTCAAGTCCCTGGCCACTTTGAGGGTCGCCCCATGTCCTTCCTGAGAGAATACTTTGACCGGGTTGAAGTTCGTCATGGAGATGGTGAGAGCCTGGTGAGAGGTGGCTTGGATGCGCCCGTTGGGCGCGATTTTCCTGAATTCCACCATGCTGACTTTACCTGGGGCGGATTTGAGCACGTAATAGACCTAGTCTAGTGGGGCACCTGAGCTGGGAGTAAGATTGCTGATCCAGTCCCCAGCTTGAGGGTGGCTGATGCTTTCATCCGGTCGCCATGGTATGCTGGCTATGATGATTTCCTTGCATCTTCTGTTCGATGCATGGTAGCTCATTCCCAGTTCGGCAAGACTTTTCCATTCTTTGTCCACGGGGTTCTGTAGGTCCTTGACCCGTGAGCATCCGGCATGCGCAAAAGCACTACCCTCTCTCAGGCCGCCTACTCCAAGCAGGACGCCGCTTGCATTAAGGATAGACGGGTTGCCAAAGAGGGGCTGCTTGAAGGTTTTCGCGGCGTTGATTCGGTCTATTTTGGTCAGACTTGACCTTACTTTTAGCCAAGCTCCTACAATGCTCTTCCACATAAAGCAGTGAATCCTTTTGAGCTTGGGTGCGGCGAAGAACCAATGATGTCGTGGGTGTTGGGGCCCTTGCCGTGAATGGGGAGTCTGGTCTGGTCGGCCTTGTGCCTGATCAGCTCCTTCCAAGGCTCTCCGCCCGGGGCGAGTCCTCTGATCAGCAGCTTGGCCAATAGGGGCTTAGATTGTGTCTTTGGGTCTACGATTCCCAGGCCCCCTTGGGCGGTTGGGAGCGTCAACGTGTCCCATTAGACTTTGGCACGCGCGGGTGTGTCCTTACCACCCCAAATGAAGTTTCTAACAACTCCCCTAACCTAGGCGCACATGCAAGGGTTGGGATTCCAACACGCAGCTAGGTACCACATTGAAACCAGAAGGACATGGTTCACTACCAGGATCCTTCCGGCCAGGGACAAGTTGTTGTGGCTCCAGTTGATGAGCTTGCTTTTGAGAGCAAGCATCATTTTATCAAAGTTTGCTTTGGGGGGTAGATGGGAGCCTACCTGAACCCCATGGTATCAGGTGCCCTCTCCTTCCGAGACCCATCTGAGATCGACCTCCAGGCCCCAACTCCAAGTCTTTTCTTTCTTACTGGCCCAGATGGCGGCCGACTTATGCCAATTGATTTTTGCGTCAGAGGCTTGGCAAAACATCTTGAGGACGCTTTGAGCCCTGTCCATGTTAGAGGGGGAACCTTTAAGATATAAGGCGGTATCATTCGCGAAAGTTTGGTCTCTGATGAGGCTTCCCCTAGGTAGGGATAGGCCTTCCACTTCGTGTTTGGGGTCGGCCATCATGTGCCCCAGGATGTCGGTGGCGAGTATGAATAAGTAAGGTGCTAGGGGGTAGCCTTGCCTCACTAAGCGGGCCAGCTGGAAGCCCGACCCGTTTGCTCCATTTACTTTGATGGCTGATGACGCCGCTTGGTAGAGTGATCTCACCCAACGTATCCAGGTGGCGTCGAAACCTAACTTCACCAACGCCGTGAAGAGGAATCCCCATTCAATCCTATCGAATGCTTTCTCAAAATCTAGAAGGAGCAGGATGAGGTCTTGATTGCTTTCTTCAACCCAAGCCAGGGTTTCTTGAGCCAAGAATACGTTGTCCAAAATTGATCTTCCTTCCATGAAACCCATTTGATTGGGTCGGACTATGTGTGGGAGGGCTGCTTGAACTCTCCTCGCGAGCACTTTTGCCAGGATTTTGTAAGTGTTACCGAGTAAAGTTATTGGTTTCCAATTGTTGAGCCTTGCGTGGTCGCTAGATTTGGGGATGAGCGTGATCAAGCCTTTGTTAATGAATGCCGAGGTGGCTCCCTTGTTGAGCATGGCCGTGAAGGCTTGTAGGAGATTCGAGGTGTAGAGACGTGTGTAATAGTCAGTGATGTAATGAGTGAGGTCGTGTTGACCCGTGATGGTCCCGGACTCAGTTTCTACTCTCTCAGTAGTGTTTTATTTTTCCCAATGTGGTGAAAGTAAAAAAAGACTTTGGAACAAGTGTCCCCGTACCTGAGCCAATTGGCTGAAGAGAGGTGCCGATTGCGCGCCACAGAGTCCTGGAAGACTTCTGCGAGCTTACCCTGGGCGTTAGAAAGGATGTCCGTCACCTCCTCGTTTAACGGATCTCTTTGGAGGTGGAATTTTCCCAATTGTATTTTTTTGGCGCATGACCTAACACACGTCCCATGAGCATGTTTTTTCCCTCTTGCAAGGCGCGCATTACAGTGCATGACTCTTCCGATTGTTTCCTCAAGCTAGGTTGGCCAGTCTTGGTCATTGGTGGGGCGTGATGAGTCCTTGGTCCATGCTTCCAGCATCTCTTGCTTGCATTTTTCCACGTTCAACAAGGAGGCATCGAAGAATCGTGAGGGGTT
>Ga0209208_10000787_pt1 | contig 43022 bp, 25 predicted proteins | sample S1TSphfallax_3_FD_187694 | JGI IMG/M metagenome (GOLD analysis project Ga0209208, IMG submission 187694) | Host-associated microbial communities from peat moss isolated from Minnesota, USA - S1T2_Fd - Sphagnum fallax MG (SPAdes) (version 2) | ecosystem: Host-associated > Plants > Peat moss >...
CCCCCCCACCCCGTGCTTCACCGGGCTCTCCTTTTTCCCACCCCCCAAAACACTCCACAGGGAACGGGACCAATGGGATTACGCCAGAGAGGTACTGAAAGCGAAATGACGTCAGAAAAAAAGAAATAAGTAAAAGATAAGTAAAAGACGGACAGACAGACAGATACACACACACCATGTTTGTAATTATATATAGGATTAGTATCTAACTACTTACCTAGCCTAGTTTACTACCAATTAAACTAACTTACTAAACTTATCAATTAACCTAGCCAACTAATTGATGTAGCATATGTGGCACTTAGGTTGGGCTAAAGTTAAACAAGGTGATACCTAGGCCTAGACCATCTACTACCTATTTAAAACCGAACAAAAGTGGCCTAAGAGTTTAATAGCTATTAGCCTACTAATTAACATAATGTATGTGGCACCTAAGTTGGGCTTAAAGTTAAATATGGTGGCACTTAAGCCTAGACCACCTAATACTTATTTAATATTTAACATAGGGACTTAATTTAACTAGTAATAGTTTAAAAATACCTATTATGTGGGTATTTAGTATGTATTAGGCGAGTACTTATTAGGTAAGGTGCCTAAAGGTAGCTACTAAGTACCTAGCTAGCTAATAACTAGTAGGTAGGCACCTAGTAACTAACTAAACTAAACTTTAACCCTAAACCCTAGTTACTTACTAATTAAGTACTTAGCTACCTTGTACTCTAAATACCTATTAATTAAATACTTAGTTAGTAGATAACTATTAACTAATAAGTAGCTAGGTAAGTACTAGGTATTTAATAAGTACTTAGTATGGAACATATAGGTACATAGTAGGTACGTATCTAGTAAGTAGGGTAGGTATATAATTATTAATATTTAACCTTATTAGTAGTTTATAATAACTCATAATAGGTAATATTTTAATTCTCAAATATTATTGTAATTGGTTATAATCTAGGTTAATTACATTTCCATAAATATGATTTATTATTATTATTATATGATCCTAACTTAGGGGAATAATTAATAGCTAGCCTATCAAATAATTTAACATACATGGTGCCTAAGTTTGGCTAAACTAGAGCTAACCACCTAAGGTTAATTAAATGTCTAATCTGGCACCTAAGGTATGCACCTAGGGTAACTTAGAAACTTAATAGCTAATAGTAGCTATAAAATACACATTAAGCAATAGCTAGTAGGTACCTAGAGGTGAGTACTAACTACCTAGCTAAGTACTTTTATTATTGGTTAGTAACCAATAGGTAGGTATTTAGTAATTAATTAAATGTTAACCTTAGTGGCTACCTACCTAAATAATAATTACCTACTACCTATTAAAGACCTAAATATTTAGTACTCTAAATATACACTAACTACATACTTAATTATTAATTAGGTGAGTAACTAAGTAGGTATTAGGTATTTAATAGGTATTTAGTATTTCAAAAATAATTATTTAATATCTAATTTATTTATTTATTCACAAATTATTCATTAAATTTTTTAATGTATCTAATTACTTATAGAATATCACAATTTTATATTTAATAAATTATTTAATAAATATTTTTTAAAATTTTAAAAATAAACCTTTTAAAATTCCAAGAATCAACTAATAAAATAACATATAATTATGTTTTAAGTGGACTATCTAACAAAATGAATTATTAAATAATTGGTAATTCCTAAATATTAACTAGAAATGATCAAATTACTAGTTTATTAGATAATGTAAGATATTAAATCAGTTTCAATTAATCATTACTATTAACTAAATACTATTTATTAGTTATTAACCATAATTGTTGATTAATATATATTAATAATTTAATAATTTAAATAATAATTATTTTATATATAACGATTTCTACTATTATTGAAGTAAATATTCAATCAGTTTTAATTAATCATTCATATGAACTTAAACATTTCATTTGTGAAGAAATTTCATTTATTATTCATTGGCTAACTAAATATTTGTTAATTAATAATCATTAACTATTAACCATAAGTCTCAATTAAGTAATTAGATGAAATTATTGAAATATTTCAAAAATAAGATATTTCAGAATGATTAAATAAGGAATAATCAGATAATTAATTATCTAAATGAATAGTCAAAACTTCACTTTATCCAACTAATTTTATAAAATAATTAGTTTTTTCATATTAATTAAGTATTTAATATCAGTTAATAGTCAATAAATTATTGACAAATCATTCAGTAATAAATATTTATTTATAAAATTATTGATTTTTTAATATATATATATATATAATTTAGTTTCAAACTAACTACAGATTATTGCATTTTTAATTAATTAATATTTATAATTCATGAATAATGATTAATTATTGTATCAATTTATGATTAATTTATGCATTCTTTACAAGGTTCACTTGTAGTTGTATAATTTAGTTGAAAAATAGTCAAATCAAATTTGCAACAAAGACATTAGTCCCTTGAGTTGCATTTCATCCATCCACCATGCACCTATCATGCATTTATCATCCATTTTTATATTTTGTGACCCATCAAAATAGTTGAACACAAGATTTAAGAAGTCAACACACCACCTTGGGAGGCACAACTATAGGCTATGTCATTTTCCTAATCAACATTTTGACTATAATTCAATTATAGACCCCTTAGTTGAGATTTATTTTCAACTGTACACCAAAAGAGTAGACAATTCAATTTACTTGGGAGTGGCAAATCATTTTTTAATATGTAAAAATATGTAGTTGAAAATGTAGTAAAAAATGACATGTAATTGAGAAAGAAAAAGGGGGTTTTTGTACTAGTGTAAGGTTTTGTTTTGGCATAATGCCCTAACCAGGGACCCTCATGCAATTTTTTATATTTATCCTTCAATTTGTTTAGTCCTTTGTGGTTAGCTTTATAGATTTAGGATTGCCTTATAACTATAGGTAGTTTTTAAAAAGCATGTACGACCTTTTCCCCCTTCCATTCTACCCGCCCCTTTAGTTGCACATGATTAGACCTCGTAACTTACCTTCATTTCCTCAATGCGTTTACAACTTCCACCTAAAGTCTCTTGCCCCACTTCTTGGCGCCAATTTCCCAGTCAAGGGTTAGTTTGTTATCAACATTCCTATCAAACACCCAATTCATATAATCCAAACCCCCATGATCATTCTAACTCTATACCTTCCTTCATTCCCACCTTGCTTGCATTAGCCTGGACTTGGGTTTAGTTTTTGGATGTCCTCGGGTCCTTTCATTTAGGCTTTTGTTGTCTTTGATTGTATAAACACAACCATGTTGCTCTATGACATGATATATAAGTGGTGTTTTGTTTTCCATTAAATAAGCTAACGTAAGACCCCTATGATGTGGTGGTGTGGTATTTACTCTTTTTATTACCCTAATAAAATCTCGTTTTGCCCCCTTATGGTGGGGGAATGGGGCATAAGGAAACACGGATTTGATTCAAACATTTTTTAGTAAATAATTGGGAAAACTTGCACGAGGAGTTTTCTTTGTGAATACAAGCTTTGGAAGCAAGTTCAAGTTCAATGCCTTTTCCCCAACATGATCTTTTAGCTCATAAACATTTTTTTCGTAGTTTAGTTCTTGGACATGCAAGGGAACACTTTAAAGCAATGTGGGCTTTGACACCACCTCAGTTCTCACCATGCTACACCCTAACTCAAATGGCTACTTTTCGCTTATCCTAAAAGCCTATGAACTAGATTAAGACCTCAAATTTTCTTCTAATTCTTTCAAACTAACATTCCAACACATGCCCCATCCATTGAAAAGTGGTCCTTCTAGGATAGTTTTTGAACACTTTTAGGATTTTTTTACCTAGAAGATTTAGTGGGTGGATTCTTTCAGTTATTTCAGCTTTCTTTTCATATTACTAAAGGTCACATTCCACTTTGAATCACACATGTCCTTGGTGTGGCCCACCTTTTAGCCATGACCAAGCTATCAAATATAATTTGTCCCATTGCAGTGGAAGAAACATTGTATAGATTCATAAATCGCGTTTTATGCTTTCAATTTTGTGTTGCCTTTACAACACATATCTCCCCACATTAATTCAGAATCGCAATTGAAGGTGGTTGTGAAACAATAATCCATGGCATCAAGTGCACCTTAAACCTTTACCCTAATTAGGTTGTTCTTTAGTTAGACACGACAAACGCCTTCAATTTGGTGTCAAGAGGGGTCATATTTTAAGAACTTCATGTAGCACGTGGAGACATCATGCAATTCATGCCCTTTGTTTGTGCATTTTATGCATTTGAGTCTCCCTTGTTTTACAACCGTCGTAATCGTGAAGATTATGTCACAATCATCCTTTTTGCCATCGAAACTTGTTAAGGTGATCCCTTGGGAAGAACATTATTCACATTAGTTCATTTTAAGGCTTTGAGTTTTATAATTAATCATTTCTTTTCTTGTCTATTTCCATCCATTACAAATGACACTCACATCCTAAGTCCCCTTTTTATTGTATCATTTGCATATGACAATTTTTATCATTTACATATGAACATTTATAAATTAAACTTCGTGCGATAGGTCTTTCTATCCAACCTTGTAAATGTGTAGCATGGTCACGCTATGGCCTACCGCCTAAATTCAACACCCCATCATAGTTTACCACCCCATAAGAAGGAATAAGAGTTTTGGGAGTTCCATTGGGCACTTCATCATTCACATCATCCTTCATAAAAAAATGATATGTTAGAAGATGTTCAACATGTGGATCTTTTCCCTAGAATGGGTGATGTTTAGGTAGCCTTTGGAATTCTAACTCACTATTTTGTGCAATGACCTTCATATTTTTTACAATGTACACCTCTCTTTTCCACCTTCATAAAGTCCCTCACTTCTTTTGACTTTTCCCTCCTTCAAGTGTTTGGGTGTCTTTTGGGTCTAGAATCCTTTGACAACTTAAAAAGACCTCTAGCAAGTAAACAAACCTTTATTCCAATAACTTTTGGTGCCATCATGTTGACACCAACAACCACCATCACCCTAATAACTTATTTAAGGAATTGGGCCCTTGTAGCTTCAATCATAGTTGTTAGGTTTATGGTTGATCAATGTATTTCCTTCTTGAAGCCTTAACACAAATTGACAATAACACCTTCCTTTTCCGACAACAGCTCAAGGTGACATGTGATCTCCTATTGCCCCCAACTTGTGCATGTCTTCCTTCATTTGAATAATTCATTGAGCAACAAATGGTTTGATTTTAAGATACCATCTCAGAGTGTTTGCACCATCATACCCTTTATAACATGTTCTTTGATGGGATATCTAAAGCTCATTATGCCTAAATTCTATCATGTTTTGGCCCAGGGGTGGGTGTTTGGTTTAAAGTTCAATTAATTTTCTTAAATTTTCAACTAGTTTTTATGGTCTTTTCCACAATGCTTTGAATATGACTTGGATTGCCCCATCCCTAAATTGCAGGTATCTCTCAATGTGTGTGCACACATCCCATCGACCCTATGGGTATCCACCTCTTACATTATGCTCATGGCAACTAATGCACAAAGAACCACCCATGATGTATTTTGTGACACCTTTGTTGCCATTACAAGGGATGTTGGCTTCCACATGGGGCAAAAATAATTACATGTGTTTATTTCAAACACGTTCAACTCCTCCTATCAACAAGTCGACATTGTGTTCACTAAAGATGGCATTCGCACCTTAGGTGACATTGTCATTGCCAACCCAACATGAGCAAATTTATTTCCCTAATCTTGCACCACCCTTGGTTACTTTTGATGTGGCTCAAGCCAAAGAACGAAGCCATTGCAACCAACACCCTATCGATCAATTCCTCCCCTTAGTAATGGAGGTATTTGGATGTCTACATAAATAGATAGATGTGTTTTTACACAATTGTGCCAATGCCATTTGGAGTTCGAAAGGAGTAGAGAGCCTTTCTCTTTTTGTTTTAGTTACTTTTCTTTGGCAAAAGAATTCAATCACATTGCAAAGGTTACAAGACTCCTCCATTTTAATTTAGGTGATAACTATAGGCCTAGTTACTTTCCAACTTCCACCCCTTCAAAACACATCTCCCATCTCCACGACTGACTTATAACAAACAACTGATTTTTGATATGGAAAAATACGACCAACCTACTACAAGCAATTGATTTTTGACATGGATAGGTTTTGGCATATAGTTTGAGCTAACTTGACATCATGTAAATTCTCCCTTTTCTTTTTTCTTGTCCCTTTGTACATTTTTTTAATCTACAATGTGTCTATCAATAAAGTTTTGTAAGGTTGCACACCTTTAATTCCTATTCAAGAGTGGTGTGACAAAATGAATAACATTGGGGAAAAAAATAGAAATAAAAATTCTTACTTTTGAGATTTAGGAATGCTTTAAAAAATGTAAAATTAATATCTTTGTGTATTCAAAAGCATAATTAGAGGCAAAATTGAAGTTTCATGCCTCTTCTTCTCACGTGTATTTTTATTGTTTATTTAGTAAAAAGATATACATATTTCCAACCCAAACAAATGTATTTCATCATCCATAAAAGTTTTCCAAATTACGTTTAATTGAAGAATGTACTTAAAATGGTTCTACAAATTTGTTCAGTAATTTGGATGTCATCCACTTTTAAATCAATATAATCCATCTGGCGAATATGATCATGTTGTGGAAATGGTATTGTGAGATATTGATTTGCAAAAGACTTGTTCAAATCTAAGTTTTGCAATCCTAAGCTTCAAAGGGTGAGCCCAAGAAAAGTTTCAACTAAGACTTCCTTGAAACATAAACTACAAATCTAACTTTTAAGGGGTGCTAAAAAAAATGTTTCAAATAATAGAGTTGTACTTAAAGTTACCCTATGTTTCGCCCCCTATCCCTTCTTTCAGTGGTATATGGAAATTTGATTAAATCTGGGTATGAAATGCTGAAATCAGCATTTAATGCACAAGGTTCGAGAGTAATTATAGTGGTTGTACAGGTAGGAGGAGTAGGAGGAGTGAAATTAGATGTAGCAGCAGTGCAGGCGCTCAGGAAGAAGGAAACACTGGATGGAACTCAGATTACCACCAAAATTGGGGTCCCAGTTATTTCCTATTGTTAAATTTTCATTCCCAGTTACGCGTTTGATGCCCTATTATGCCGAAACTGACCGTTCTCGGCCCCTAATCGCCTGACTTTCCGTATAACTCTAATACTTTAAAAAATATTTGTGCAGACCTAGACTTTGAGGCGTGACCCATGTACGTTTTAAATAAGATTTTCAAAACTACTCGAGCAAATCTAGACTTTGAAAGGTGTCTCAAAAAGTTCCAACCATTTTGGCTTTGCAATGCTCATTCCAATGGATTAATGCCACATAGGTCAATGTAGTATCACAATTAAGGCTATTAGAGGCCTATTAATGTTGCAAAGGATAGGAGTCCATCTAAACTTTTGTTTTGATTTTTTCACCAACTATGGCCAGTTCTCTCTTTATCCATGAAAGGACTGGTGGGTAAGGATCAGGTATATGAACCTTTGACCAACAATTCTCAGAAAAACAAAATAACTGGTTTTGACACAGAACCATGGTTCTAAAAACAACCAAGGAATTGGTCAAAGAACGTGCCTTGAACCATTAGTTCTTTCACAAAACTTGCTAATTCTTTGCAAAAGTTAAAAAATTTAAAAATCAGAGGTTATAACAAAATCAACAAACTACCGCACATGGGTTTGCACCAATGTCAACAAATTCCCCAAATTTTAGTGTTAAACTTGAAGGTTTCAGTTTTGGGGGAGTATGTATAAGAATGCATGGAATTGGAATGCCTTGATGATGATGAACATTGTAATATTTTGCAACATTTAAATTGGTGATCATGGGTAGGGACTTGCAAATCTTTTTGTCCAAGTAGACTTTTGATATTAGTCTCTTTATCAATTGAATGATGATCTTTGCAATTCCATGAACACATTGTATCAATGACTTTTTTTTGTGATTTTTGATGTTGTTGAATTGGTGACCATTGGTCTAAGGAGCGTGGTTTTACATGGCAATTTCCAAAAGCCGTGTGTTATTCAGATGCTTATATGTCATTTTGGGTTCTAGCAACATGGCGATTGTTTAGACAAAAATCTCACCATGCATGGCGATGTTCATTTGGGATGGACATTGACAAAAGCAAATGCGATGTTCATTTGAAATGGATAAAAATAGATGTGAACAAAATTTTGAATTAGGGTTTAAGATTCATACTGCATTGCTTAGGGTTAAGGTTTCATTTTGTTGTTGCTACCCACCACCCTCTATGCTTTCCAAGGGAATCAAACCTTAATCCATAAATGGATTTTGCCATAACAAAGGAAGGCGAACCTACAAAACCAAACACATAAATATCGAAATCCCTCTTTATAAACAAAATTGATGAGCCAAAGAGTTCCATATTGCATACACAACTTACAACTCCAACCCATAACGAAATTTCTTTTCATTCCATTTAGTGATGACTATGTAAAATGAGACATTTTGGAATGTAAAGAATTCTTATGCACACATTTTCACAACAAAATCAAAATGGGTTATTAGTTGATTTTTCAACTTTGCACTAGTGAAATTTTGGGTTTTGCAACTATCATTTGCAACTAAAATTTAGTTGCATGCGACACATGCAATTACAAATTTGTGTAGTTGCCTAAGACAAGTTGCATATGACATTTAGTTGCATGCAACACTACATATGCAACATGTATATACAATGCTAATATATATGTTCATCCATACATACCAATCAAAATGTAGTTGCACATTGTGTGCAACTCTCCTTACAACTACAATGCAACTAATCAAAATATGACACGCATTTAAAAATTAGAAAACTAGCTTGTGGACACGTGATATTATTTAATTATTTTTGTGTTTTGAAAATTAAAAATTCATTAGATTAATCATAATCATTAGAAAATCTATCACTATGATGATGACACATGGCACACCATGGAACGTTCATGGACCATTTGACACATGTCCATTTCAAAACACCAATTATATGGTGACAGGTGGCAATTAAAGGCCCACCTATTTAAAAATTTAAAAATATTAATTAATGAAATCTAAATCGTCCAATTCATAGCTAATAAGATGTTGACACGCGGTGCCAAGATAGGTAGGTGATTATTAAATTCTATTAGGTAGGTAGGTTTATTTAGATATGTAAGTAGGTTGAAAAGTTGCTAGGCTTAAGCTATATAGGTAGTTTTCAAATAATCTAATTTTGTTTTAAGTTTAACCATTTCATAAAAGTCAAACTTATTTTATTCACTCATCCCCAATGGCATTTGGCATTTGGTTATCACATAAATATTGTTCTTAATTATATTTTGAGCCAAATAGAATTGAAAGCCAAAGGATATGGGATAAAAAATTCCATTCCAAACCTCATGAATCAACCTAATTGCACATTAGATGCAACTACTACATTAGAGTATATCAGCCAAGGGAGGGTTTTTTTGCTTCTAATGTCAAAACAAAACTTAAAGCCTTCCTCATCAAACACACTAAGAATTGTCAAAAAAAAATTGGAAATGAGAAAGTTATGGCCCCCCAAAGTAAAGGGGGTCAAAAACTCAAAAAAAACAAACCATTGAACACTACAAAGGCCAGTTCTTAAACACCCAAAAGTTCTTTTTATGTTGTTTTGTTGCTATTAGAGTTCCAACGTGATTTTTAGAACTTTAAGTGGCGCTCCTATAAGATTTTAAATCATTTTAAATGAATAAGAAATAAGAAAGTTATCAGGTTTGAAAGTAGGAAAGGTCCAAAGAAAAGAAAAGAAAAAAACGTTTTGTAACTTGGAAACCATATTTTTCTTATTTTTCTTCTTGTTAAATTTTCAATACTCCTTTTCTTTTACATTTCAAAAATGATTATAGGATTTTTTAATAAATATGATTGCTTAATAAAAATATGATTATAATATGATTATTTAACTTAAACTACTAATTAACTTAGGATCTTTGTGTATTTGTAGGTTAATTACTGTAGCCTATTTACATTAATATTTTAACATAAATAATAAAATTCAAATATATAATACCTATCGAATGTATATATATATAATTAATAATCATTATAATTATAATAAAATTTTTATTAATAATTATGATTATCTATAATAAATTCTAATATGATCATATTAATTGATTCCAAATTTTTTTTGTTGAATAAAATTGACATTTGCTGGAAAAATATTCCAAATAAAATAAAATCAAAAAAGTTTTACTTGCCAAATATTTTTAATAATATATTTGACAAATAAAATTTGAAAATTTACAATACATATTTAAACCATGGTTTAGTTTATCTTAATTTAATTTAGCATAATTTAGTTTAGCCATAATTAGTTTAGCCTAACTTAATTCAGCCATTGTTAGTTTTAGCATAATTTAGTTTAGCCATGAATATTTTAGCTTAACTTAATTTATTTTTAGCCATAAATAATTTAGCCTAATTTAATTTAGCCATAATTAATATAGCTTAATTTATTTTAGCCATAGTTAATTTAACCTAATTAAATTTAGTCATAATTAGTTTCGCCTAACTTAATTTAACCATAATTAATTTAGCTTGATTAAATTTAGTCATAATTAGTTTAGCTTAACTTAATTTAACCATGGTTAATGTAATTTTTTAATTTGTTTAACCTAAGTACTAAAGGTACATAATATTATTATACATAACCTATGTATATAAGTTTAGGCCATTATTTTTATGACACATGTCCATGTTGTACACATTTAGTTGCATGTTAGTTGCACACACAACCATATGGCCCAAAAATTATATAATACCAAATTTGTAGTTGCAAACATGACCGAGATAGTTGCAAACAACAACCAATTGAATGCTAGTTGCAACTGACATGATTTTTTAGTGGCGTTGATTTCATGAAAGTGATAATAGAAAATGTTCTTTGATCCTCAACACTCCCCAAAACCATAATAATAGCAAGTTCAACTAGTTTGAAAAATACCGACATCTTGATCTTCAAAATTTGGCTATGGGCCATCCGCCTCCACATCCAAGTGGTAAGGTTACAATCATGCAAGGGCAACATGGTAGAATTGCAATTGGATTACATAATGGTAACAAAAAATGATGATTATTGTTTCAATAAAATAAAATTTAGCAAATGAGGATGGCAAACATCATTTGGTTGCATGATCTTAACATGGTAATAGTGTGATTTTAGGAGTTGCAAATGACCAAGGAGCATTAAGGTAGTTTTGTAGCCAATACTAAGGGTAGATGATGCTAGTGGCATTCATCAAATATTGAGCTAGGAACCATTTATCCAATTCTATAATTAAACCTTTGGCAACAAAAGTGCATTGATCTTTGACATTTTAGCAAACACATACCCAACCATCCTTAATTACCATTGACACCTCCTTGGTTGTCTTGTTAGTTTTTCGAAGCATGTATAAGTGTTGGATGAAGAAAAAACCAGGAAATTCCATGTGTGATTTTAGATTAATCCACCACTCAACGCATAGGGCATCATTTTTTAATGTCACCAAATCCATGAATGCTTGAAATTAATCTCGGGAATATTGCTTCTCAAGATCCATATACATGGTGCAGACTTTAAACTGACATAACTTCCACTACTCGAAAACATGTGGTTAAACCATTGTGCAAACCATTCATTTTGTAGTGGTACCACTATAGTCGGTTTCTAGTAGGTTTAGCGGTTTAGGGTAGTGGTTGGTCCCAAATAGGATAAAGAAACCACCGAATTGGCGATTGGGTGGTTTGGTTCAATTTTTTTTAATGGTGTTTTTTAAGGTGCCTATGTAACAAGTGTATAATTAGTGGTTTTATAGGTGGTTTCTTGCGGTGGTCATTAGGGTCAAACCATGATTGATTGGTCAAACATAATTTTGATTAGTCCAATGCCATGTCACAACATTTAGACATTGGCCTCCCAAGCTAGGTGATGTGGCATTTAGACATGGGCCACCCATGTTATGCCTCATGGCATTTAGACATTGGCCATCCAAGTTATGCCATCTGGCATATAGGCAGTGGCGATAAGTTTTGCCATGTGGCATTTAGACATCGATGATCCAAGTTCTACCACGTGGCATTTAAACATTAGTCATCCAAGTTTTGCCATGTAACATTTAAACATTGGTCACCCAAGTTAGGCCATGTGGCATTTAAACATTAGCCATTTAGATTATGCCATGTGGCTAGAACCTAAATGATCTAGGTTAAACCTAAACTAGACCTAAAGCTAGGTACCTAACTAGGTTTAGGAACCTAAAATCTTAAACCTAAGCAATTAGGCCAAAACCTAAAGTTAGGATACTAGACTGGGCCTATATATAGGCCACCTAAGTAGGTGGGAATAGGTAGGTAGGTAGGCCTAAGTAGGTAGGTAAGTAACATCCTATTTAGTATTTGGTCACAAACCTTTTTTATTAGCTCATCACAAATAATATTTGCATTTTGAGTATATTTGGTGCATGTTTTGTGTAGACTACTACTTTTTCATCTAGTTATATAATTTACAAAATTCAACTTGTTGATTAAGGACATGGGATAAATTTACAACATTTTTTCACATCATCCTTTGTCCCATACAAAAGTACCCAACTTTGACAATTATTATATTTTTCATACTTTGTCCGAATGAAAATAAATAAATTTCATTCTTAAAGATTTTTCCAAGATTTACACATGTATGAAATTTTTAAAATCAAAATGTTAAGTAGTTTGACTGAGAATGCATTTGAATCTTCATTATTTCATACATTTGAACAACAATGATATCTTGAAGATTTTTTTTCTTTTTTTTCAATAAAACAATTTGTAAATAAACATATTTAAAATCAACATGGTTTTTTCGGTATATGTGTGTGTGTGTGTTTCCCCACCTTTCAAAAATATAACAAATCAATAATCATTGTATAAATGTTTGTTATATTTATTTGTAGTTATAAAAAATATTTTAAATGTCATGGTTATTAATTTACACACATTTTTTAATTTCATAATTTTTATCAAATGTTATTTTGAGTATTAAGTTTTAATCTTATTTTTAATGTTCTTTTCATTTCATTAAATGCAATTTAATATAAATTATTAAAAAACTCCAAGTTGTATGACCAAATACTTTGATAAATGAATAAATATGAAAATATATATTATTTGTTACCCATCACATGGAAACATGAAAAACAATGCCATTTTGGGGCATGTGGATTTTTTTATAAAAATCTTTGGATATCATTAATAAGAATATATTTCATTATTTAATGTCAAAAAAAATCAAAAAAAAATTATTTAAATAAACCTTTGTGCAAAAATCCCAACTTGAATGTTTTAATTGTATTCTAGGCATCAAATTTTTATTTAATTTTATGGTTTCAAAAACTTTAGCATTGTTTCCCATTTTTTGGGAATCTTTTGAAAAAAAACATTTCCCCCAAAATTTTTAAAAACCAGAATCCATAAATTCACATTAAATAATTAATGACTTTAAGGTAAATTTTCTAAAAATATAAAATATTGGTCATTTATTTGTGCACTAATTATGTGTTTGATCATCTACAAACTTATAATATGCGTATTAAATGTATACATATGTCTACCTTTTAGTGCTTTTCCCTTTTAATTCACAAGTTTTGAATGTTTCAAATTGCATATTATTAAATAATTATGTGGTGTTCATGAAGAAGATTTTTAAGTCACATAGTCCAATCCATGAAAACTTTTAATCATCTAGTCATATCCAAGGTTACAAGAATACAATTAGGCACAAAAACATGGCAAATATGACTGTATAACAAAAAAATGATTAGTAGTCATATTTGTCCTAGTATAAATGCTAAGTTTTGGCATAGTGGTATATGTAAGGTATAGGCAAGGTAAGGCAAGGTTATGTATTTAGGTAATGTATATTATATGTAGTCTTAGGTATGTATAGAATAGGTATGTAGATGTTATGGACATATAAATTAAATACATATAGCTTAAGTATGTATAAAACGGGTATGTATAAGTTAGGCTATATTTAGGCTAATTACATGTAATTAAGTAGGTTTAACCTACTTTAACGTAAATATAGATCATTATATACCTAGGTAGGTACATAAAAAATTGTATACTAGTACTTAACCTTAGTACATAGGCTATAATATACTTACCATATATGTATAAATTATGATATACCTAACCTCGTTATAGGTTATAATAGACATACTTTAAATATATATCCTATTATACCTAACCTAAGTATAAATTGATTACCTTAACCTAGGTATAACTTAACTATATTACCTACCTACCTACCTACCTTGTAAGGTGGTTAATCTTGTGCATAATGCTTGGAATGACCATTAGGAAAAACCACCCAAGTGGTTTGAAAAGGTGGAATGGAAAATTTTCAACCATGTATGAAGGCATTTTGAATAGAAAATTCCTAAACCACCATTGCCTCACACTACATGACCACTTTGGTGAGTTTCTAATGGGATTTGCCCATTCAACAAAATCATGAGTGGTTTGTGTCATGTGAAGACCACCTAAAGTTGAATTGGGTGGTTGGCTATAATGGTTTGTCCACACGTTTTTTAATAGTGTTCATAGTTGAAACAAAATCACATATGAACATGTCCTTGTTTTAAACCTTGCATTGCTTCCAACATAGGTAACACAAACGTTAGTCCCATAATTGTTTCCACATCACACAAAAGTTCATAGTTAATATTAATAGTTGCATTACAACATCATCACTCATTTTGACCACCAATGTTTTATACTTTTTAAACATTCGTTTAGAAGGGGCCAGCATGGAAATCCACCTTGTTTTGATATTCCTCAAAAAATTTAGACCCTTAAATTCAATCATTTTAGCTAACTTAGTGCGCTCAAGGTGCCTTTAACAAACTAACTATAGTAAGTATACATAAAAGAAAGAAAAATCTCAATTTTTACAACTAGAGACAAGGATGAAAAAATTTGCATTGCCAAGTTGCATTGATGTGTTAACAAATAGGAGATCTACTCAAGTGCAAACATAGAACTTTATTGAAAGGAAACTATAACACGATGCTCACAACACAAAACATAACATCAAGAACTCCTCAAGGTTCTTGTCACATGAAATACACAAACTTGTGCAATGAAGAAAAGAGAAACAAACCATCAACACCAAGATATTTAACTATAAGACCAAACCACAAATAACCAAACTAAAATAAGTAAAGAAAGTAATTTAACCTTGTGAAAGTAACCTAGTTACTTTCCTACTCCAGTAACTAATGAAACCTAACTAGTTGAGCTTGAATTCTCAACACTCCCCCTCAAGCTCAAATCCACTTCTAGTACACCAAACATTTGTCAAAACTTCTTTAGCTTGTCTGTACCTAAAGCCTTTGTGAAAATGTCAGCAAATGATTTTTAGTACTGACATGAATAAAGTCAATTTCTTTTATTAGAACTTTTTCTCTAATAAAGTGGTAGTGCACTTCAATGTGCTTTGTCCTAACATGATAGACTGGGTTGTTAGCAAGTAGTATGCTATTGATGTTATCACAATAAATGACAACAAGAGCATCCACTAACTGTCCCAAATCTGAGAGTAGTTTCTGTAACCAAACTACTTCACATGCAACAATTGTTGCACCTTTGTATTCTGCCTCCGTGTTTGATAATGCAACTGTTGGTTGTTTCTTACTGCTCCATCTAACAGCACCACTTCCAAAAGAAAACATGAAACCACTAGTTGATCTTCTATCTGAAACCTTATCAGCCCAATTAACATTTGTGTATCCATGTACTTATAACTGGCTTTTGGTTTCATAAAAAATTCCACACTGCAAAGTATGTTTTATGTACCTCAATATGCGCCTCACTACATCCAAATGTGGCTTCTGTGGTGTTTGCATGAATTGACTCACCACTCCAACTGCATAATTCAAATCTGGCCTTGTGACGATCATGTAAATCAAATTCCCCACTATGCATCTATACATAGTGGTACCCTCCACAAGGTCTCCTTCATATGCACTTAGCTTCACCTTTTGCTCCAATGGAATTGAAATGGGTTTGCAACCCGTCATCCCATATTCAGATAATTTGTTCAAGGCATATTGCCTTTGTAGTAACCATATCCCTTTGGGGGATTGGATTACTTCAATGCCAAGGAAGTAACGCAATTTTCCCAAATCCTTCATCTCAAACTTTTGCTTCAAATGCTTATTCAAATTAAAGATGTTTGCATTGCTATCTCCTATGATAATCAAGTCATCAACATAGATGATTATGACAACGATCCCATGATCTGTCTTTTTCACATTAGTGAAAAATTTGCATTAGATGTTTGAAATCCACTTATGACAAGATACTGACCTATCTTGTCTGACCAAACTCTAGGTGCTTGCTTCAAACCATATAAAGCTTTCTTCAACCTACAAACTAAATTAGGATGTGTTTGGTCCACATAACCTGGTGGTTGTTCCATGTACACTTCTTCTTGTAAATCTCCATGAAGAAAAACATTCTTTACATCCATTTGATGTAAAGACCATCCTTTTGCTGCTGCCATAGTAATGATTACTCTTACAGTTGTCATTTTGGCAACTGGACTATAGGTTTCCTCATAATTTATGCCATAAGAATGGGCATAACCTTTGGCAACCAATTTTGCTTTGTATTTACTCACAGATCCATCTGCATTGTGCTTGACTTTGTACACCCATTTGCACCCAATTGCTTTCTTATCCTTTGGTAAAGCTACCAACTCCCAAGTAGCATTAGCATCCAATGCCGCCATCTCTTCATCCATGGCATTATCCCATTTAGGATTTCCAACCGCATGTTCAAAACAAGTGGGTTCAACCTTTTGTATGACTCTCACCATGTATGTGTAATGATGAGCTACAAAGCCATCATATGTGAGTCTTTGTATGGGGTACTTGATTCGCGTGGATCTTTGTACTCCATTGTTATTGTCGGGAGTTTTTAAAGCTTTTTTGGCCATCCGAGCTCTGGGAGTAATAATTGAAGGGATTCTTGATTCTTCACCCACACTCTTTTCTGAATCACTTGACTCATCATCTACATGAGGATTTCTAAATGATGTTTCAGAACTACCATCTACAATGTTTGAAGATCTTAATCTTCCTTTCCATGGAGTGCTACTGGACCCACCAATTGAGGACTCTTGTGGTCCACTAATTAATTGTGATTCTTGTTCCACATTTGATGGAACATCACCATTTTTAGCCTCTCCATCTTTTGTTATCTTTAGTGGTGGGTACTAGCTAACATTTCTACTCACTTGCAACTTCCAAGTGGAAGGGTTGAAACATCTATATCATTTTTGTTCTAAAGAATATCCAATGAAGATGCATTTCTCAGCTTTTGGATCTAGTTTTGATCTCTTTTCATTAGGAACATGCACATATGCAATGTAACCAAACACTTTGAGGTGTGAGACATATGGTTTCTTGCCTGTGAATTTTTCTTCAGGTGTCATGCCATGAACTACTACTGTGGGTGTTCGATTCATGATATACATTGCAATTGCTATTGCTTCAGCCCAAAAGTAATTTGGCAAATTCTTCTCATTCAGCATGGCACGTGCTATTTCTACAATGTGCCTGTTTTTCCTTTCAGCAACTCCATTCTGCTATCGGGAATAACTACATGAGTACTTCCTTTTAATTCCATGTTCCTTCAAGTACTCACTGAATTCATTTGAGAAATACTCTCCCCCTCCATCAGACCTTAAGCACTTGATGCTCACACCTTTCTCCTTTTCCACCATTGCTTTGAAATTCAAAAAATGTTGAAACACTTCACCTTTGTGTTTCATGAAATAGACCCACACCTTCCTTGTGTGGTCATCAATGAAAGTCACGTACTACTTGCATCCTCTAATGGATTCTGTCCTTGTGGTCCACATATCTGAGTGGATCATTTCCAAAGGTTTGAAACTTACATGAGTTGTTTGAATTGGGAATGGAAGCCTAGCTTGCTTCCCCAATTGACATGCTTCACAAACTTTTGACATCACCTCTTCTGTTCCAAATTTAGGAAGACTTCCAACAAGATTTTGTTTCTCCATCAGCTTAAAACGTTGGAGATTAACATGACCAATTCGCTTGTGCCAATGTCTCGAGCTCCTTTTCCATGTGTGAATAACATGGAATTCACCTTAGGCATGTTCACATCCAAAGTGAACATTCGTCCATTCCTTTCTCCTTTGGCAAGCAATTTGCCTTGGTTCTTCATGTCTTCCACAAAACATCCATTTGGGTTGAATGTCACCTGTAAACCTTGTTCCACCATCTGGCTTACAAAGACCAAATTTTTTATTATGGTTGGAACATGAAGTACATCTTTCAAGTACTTCGTTTGCCCATCTTGCATGGACAATGGCACCTTGTCAATTTGTGTGATGGGATGTGTAGTGTCATCACCAATTTCCACAAAACGTGGTGTCTTCAAATCCTTTGTGTCTCCAAACCATTCTCCATGATTAGTCATGTGACTTGAAGTTCTAGAATCCACATACCATACATTATTATCTGATACTCCTCCTATCATTGAATTTGCCATGTGCTGCATCACAAACAATTGTTCATCACCTTGATTCCTAGTTGATGCATAATTCCCTTGTTGCAGCTTTCCATTTCGTGCATCATGCTCCTTTTGATAACAATTTTTTGCCATGTGCCCAGGTTTCCCGCATTAATAGTAATTTGAATCGTTATTTGGTTGTTGACTTCGATGACTTCCACCACAACCTCCACAACTTCCTCTTCCTCTAAAATTTCCTCGTCCACCTCCATGAGATTGAACTTCATGTTGATGATGTCCACCATGCGAATTTTCGTGTCGGCCTCGAAATGAAGTTTTAGCACCTCTACCTCTACCTCTATTAGAATTTGAATAGAAAGCACTTTCTTGTGATCCTCCATTGGATGAGGTACCAACAACTTTCATCTCTTGACTTATAAGCAAGGTTATTAAATCTTGGAAATTGGGAATGTTTCTAGAATTGTAATTGAAGTATGAAACTAGTTATAGTCTTTTCCGACCATTCAAGGTCACGACCACTAGATCTTCATCATCTACAGGGGCTCCTATAGATGCAAGAGCATCTACAAGGTTTTTCACCTTTGTAGAATAGTCACTGATGTTCATCTTGTTTTTTTGTAGATTATGCAACTCTTGCTTGAGCTGCATTTTGCGGGCTTGTGTATTGGTGCTATACATCTTCACCAATGTATCCCAAAGCAAACTTGCTTGGGTGATTTTGCATCTTGAATATGCACAATCATGGAATCCTCACAGAAAGCTAATACAAGACTTTCCTTGCTTTTTCATGCCAAGTTTTATTAGCTTGAATTTGTTGTTGTGTGGGGTTTTCTGGGAGAGGAGGTTTTGTCTCATCACTAGTTATGAACTCCCAATAACCTTTCCCCATCAAGAAATTCATAATCTTAAATTTCCACACTTGGAAATTGTTTTTGCCTAATTTTTCAATTGCAGTTTGAGAAAGATCGTCCGCCATTTTTCAAAACAACACTCAATGTTTTCTTAGGGTTTCTAGGATTGAGATTAGGGTTTTCCTTCCTTAGGTTTCTAGGATTAAGGTTAGGGTTAGGGTTGAACAAGATGGACCTTGTATATGTATGTATGTCTCGAGTATTATACGAAATTCTATACTATACATAGGTTTTACATATATGTATGCATCTCGTATAATATCTTATATGGTATTAAGTACATGATTACATACCAAACTTTTGTATGAAGGTCTTGATAATGTATTTGCGCATCCCAATCTTCAAACTCCTTTCAAGTTCTCCCAAGTTGTATTTGCTCCACTTCAAAAATTTGTTTTGATGTCTTTTCAATGTAAACTTCTATCATAACAACTTTGCGAAGCTAAACTGCTCACATATGACCTTGAATCATTTTGAAATTTTTCTAAAACATGTAAAGCTATGTCTACTATTGTCTTTCAAAATTTCAACTCATTTGACTTCATAAAATGAAAGATCTTGCTGCTTTCCTTGAAGTCACCTCAAATTGGGACTTGAACACAAAATGACTTACAACTCGCTCTCAGCAATTCCAAACTCCTTGAAAGTTTGAGAGACACATAAGATATATATGTCTTCTATCTCTGTTCAAAATTTCAGCTCTATTGGTGATGAGCACAAGGAGTTATCACTCTCAAAAGAAACTGACTTCAAAACTCAGGCTGAAACTTTAGATGCTCGAATCTCTCTCAATACAAATCCAAATGACTTGAAATTTCTCTCACGTATTGAGTCCTTTATGATCAATAGGATTATAAAGCTGCAGATCCAAAAAAGCTCAAACAAAGGAGATATGACCAAAAAACTAGATCTGACATAGAATCTTCAGAAACTCATAACTTTGACAAAACACATCCTTTTCTTCTGAAATTTTGTAAATAGAAACGTCTTATAGTCTTCTACAATCTCTCCAAGTTTCACTCCAAGATCTTTTCATAGTAGATCTAGATCTAGATTTAAAAATCTGATTTCCACAACCTTTGATATGTGGATTTCCTTTCACCTATTTTCATTTCTTTTCTTTCTTTTCACTTCTTTCCTTTCCCCGTTTCTCTTTTGCACTTGACAAACTCCTATGATATTACTAAAAACTCTCAAGCTCTAGTTCTAGAGACTTTCTAGCTCTAGATCTCTTTCAACCTTCTCATCAAACAACCTAAGCTCCGATACCATGTTAACAAATAGGAAATCTACTCAAGTGTAAACATATAACTTTATTGAAAGGAAACTATAACACGATGCTCACAACACAAAACATAACATCAAAAACTCCTCAAGGTTCTTGTCACATGAAATACACAAACTTGTGTAATGAAGAAAAGAGAAACAAACCATCAACACCAAGGTATTTAACTATAAGACCAAACCACAAATAACCAAACTAAAATAAATAAAGAAAGTAATTCAACCTTGTGAAAGTAACCTAGTTACTTTCCTATTCCAGTAACTAATGAAACCTAACTAGTTGAGCTTGAATTCTCAACATGATGTGCCATACAATGAATGCCATACAATGAATGCCAACAATGAAAGGGTCATGCTTGTTCATGAACTAAACATTAACACCTATCTTCAAGCCTTGAAATTTTTTTACATCATCGACCCCAAAACATACAACCTTGTTAGCAATGTCAACCATTAATAGACCACCCAAATTTGTAAAAGAATGAACAATAGTAGGAGTAAGATTATTAGATGTGCTTCCATCCACAATTCTTTCAAAATTCAAAAGGGCTAATTACAATGGATGCACTAGGTGTGGTGATGGTTGATTTGCTTAGTGAGGTACAAATAATAATTGGCTAATCACAACTGCTAACAACAACCACCCCTATAACATGATCAACCACAAGAGGCACAAAACTAGAAACAAACACATATCCAAAAAAAATAAATCTATACTTGAAATTTGCATGAGGTTTACGAGGAGACATGATGTTATGGCAATCAAACAATAATAAGAAGATTGTGGAAAAACCATTAAACTCTCAACACCTCCATTCAAAAACATGTTGCTCAAGTCACACTAAAATAAAATCAAATGAGTCGAGGTGCACTTCAAAACCATCAAGACCTTCATTCAAAAGCATGTTGTTCAAATCACATTGAAAATCTTGCATTATGTTTGGCAAAAACATGTTTTTAAGGCTTATATTAAATAGGGTTTGAAACTCACAAGTGTATAATGCAATTTGAGGTCTCAAAGAGTCATAAATGAACGCAACCTATTGAAGTGGCTTGTTATTCAAACAATGTTCGAAGCCTTGACCTAATCACTCACAAGTTTGAGCTTGCTCATACAATCATAGCTCCTCACATATTGTTGTAGCGCTATTAGAGTCTACAATCCATCAAAAACATAATGCAAAGAATCATTGAACAATAATGTAGAGAGTTGTTGAATAATGAGAATGCCAAACCACAACAAATCACAATTGCATTACAATGATGTTTAGAGAATCAAGACTTAGAAACACTTACTTGTAGGTTGTGTCCTTGAGGTTTAAATGTTAAATTGAATGTTGTTTTGAAAATTGGTATGAGCGGTTTTGAACTTGGAACTTGGCGCTACAACTTACAATGGGACTGAAGGTGGAGAAACAAAACAAAAGGATGGAAACCATGATCATGGCAATAAGTATTGCTCCATTGTCACTTCTAATGGTGATGGAACCTTAGTTTGTAGCAATAGAGGTGGTGAAGGACATTGGAAGCTTGAATAAAATGCTAATGGGTTTTGCGTTCAGTAAGCAAAGTGGCAATTAAAGAATCGTGGCCATCGCTTTTGAACAACAAGGGATCCAAGCCATCCATCATTAGAGCAACCTTTTGGTTTGCATGATGGTCAAAATCCGGGGAAAAAATAAAAATAACAACCTTAAAATTATAAAGGCCTTTTGTTGGCCCCTTTTTTGTTTTTGCAAGTTTATGAAATTTCACCACAAAAAAAGAAAACACTGCATTTATAGGTATAAAGTTTTACAATGAAATTAAAATTAGGGATTGTGTAGGTATGGAGATTTACAATTAATTATAACACAAATCAATTACATATCAAGGCTAATGTATTTGGCAACTGTTAAAAAAATCCAATCCAATTTGTTTATTTAAAGAACTTGAACCTATGTTCAACATTTTTTTCCAAGGTTTTGGGTTTAGTTTTAACTCTAGCAAAAGGATAGTTCCATGGTTTAGTTTTTGTGCTATTTCCACCAAAGGATATTGCTCTAGGTCCAAGTCATAGGAATTTAAATATGAGCTTTTGAGTTCAACATTTCAAATCAAGGAACTTGCAATTTTACCAAATATTTGATTTTGATATTTGTATAGTTTTCGTATGAAGCTAACATAAAATCCTTTAATGCTTGTTATCACTTCATGTACGGTTGGTTCTTTGATATAAGACCACTATTAGTCTATATATCAAAGCTCCATTGATCTACCCACCCAACACTAGTTTGCATTAGTGTTCACAAGTTCTATCAGTTTGAAGTTCAAGGTTCAAGTTTAAAGTTTAATGAACCAAAACCTTGGAAAATTATTTATGAAAATAAGCTAAGTTCTTAATGTAAGCACATTGATTTTTTTGGAAAAACCAACAAGTTGACTAAACTTTATAAATAAATGATTGATTTTAATTTGTTGAAAAACTTGATACTTTTAGTTTTAACTTGTTGTTAAGCTTCATACTTATAAAATTTCTAATCTTGGGAAATGTTAATTGCACATGGTACTAGACCCTTGTTTTCAAACTAAGTTCAAAGGATCCTAAATTTTAAAAAATTGTCAAAATTGGCGCCACAAGTTAAAAATTTGAAGAGTGGATCTCAAACACATTGCACCCCAAGAACCTACCATAACTTTTTGGAATATCAAAACCGGGATTGAAGGTTCTTTTAAAAAGGAAAAAGTTATTGATATGAGTTTGCATTTCCTACTAGTTGTTCAACATGTTTTGAGGTGCTACTTTTTAATGAAATTATATTTTTACACATATGTATAACCCTAAATAATTGCAAATTGATAACTACTCTCTTGAAATAAGCATGGAGCTCTAGATTTGCAATTGTTAGAATAATGAATGTCTCATTTGGTGGTTGGGGGAAAACCATCATAGTCAATCAAAAGTTCCTCAAAATGCCTACAATTGCAAAAGGCTCACTTGCTTGGGGACCAAACATGCCTACCCTCAAAATGGTTTTAATTACTCCAAAAGGGTTCATTACAATTGTCAATTTTACAAATGTGCCATAAACTAAACCATAGGTCAGTCACAAACTATGGTAGGAAATAAAAACCACTAGAATTTCTTAAGGTTTGTCCATTACATGACCCTAGAGGCTAGAACCATGGCCCACTTCTTGATCCCAATCTCATCAAGCATCCTTCCTCAGACATGGAACACTCTCCATTCAACATGGAAATCATGTTGGCTTTTTCACCAGACTTTATTTCTCCTGTTGATTCAAATTTCCAACACATGGGAATGTACAAGTAGATCACCCTTTGGCAGTTGAATCATCAGGTAGGCGGCCAAGTTCTACGGACCAGTCATTTTTTTAAAAGAAATTTTGTTTGTAGCCAAAGTGGCTATCATCCATAGGAAGATGTAACAAAAGTGATGATCATCTCTGGTAAGATTTAGCCAAATTTGGCTATAAACCAAATATGAAATAAAAATCCTTAATCATCTTCCTCTATTTTGACTATACAGTAAAAAAACAAGTAAAAAACTTGCCATTTCTACTAATTTGTTTTTCTAGCTTCTAGTGTTTGGAAAACTCCAAAATCACTTGATTTTTTAATTTTGAATTTCACTTTTTGGCTAGACTTTGCCAATTAGAAAAAAAGGCTTCTACCAACTACAAAGATTTAATTCTAAAGAAAAAAATTAAAAAGAAGAATATGGATAAAAGGCTTACAAGAATTTTCTTATCAACAAAGCTCTACATTATTCTTCCTAGGACAGATATGGAGTTGCCAGTGTTATTTTTCATTATTTTATTTTTTGTTTTTTTTGCCAGTTTTGAAGAACAAACTAACAAGTCCAGGTATGAATAACAGTTATGGATGTGTCAGTTTTCCAGATTTTGATTGTCCCATTGGCACTGAGTGAATCAGCACCTACCTTGAAAACCATGGAAAAATCCTCTATTGTTTTTTGGTGTTTGCTTTTGCACACAATATGTACTTTGTCATAAGGCCCCCTTTACATTAGAACCTGAAAGGCCATGAGCATTGGAATTGAGAATTTGTGAGTCGAGGAAAAGAGATTTTAAAAGGTACAAGTTCACTACACAGAAAGGTTGAAAGCCTAAGGGAGTATGGAAATGTGAATGAATGAAAGATCAACATTAATTGCACTTTGGGTATACTTTATTTCATGGTTGAGAGGGGTGACATTATAGAGAGCCAAAATACAAGAAGACAGTGCCTTCAAATTCAAAGGGTATACAAAAGAGGCCTAAGAGTGCATGCAAAGAAGGGCCATTATGAATGGCCTTTGCATGTCCATTGCCCTTTGAATGCCCTATTCATGCCTTTGTATGGCCTATGCTCTTTGAAACTCCCTGTGCAAGAAGCCCTCAATGGAAATGAAAAAAGTGAGGAAAGAAAAATTGAAAAGAAAGTGATGAAGAAAAAGAAAGGAGAAACCTTAAACCAATAGTTTAAAAAGATTAGATAGAACATAAGTTAAAAAATAATACATGAAATAAAATGCTACTCCTTTTTGCCTATTTTTATAATATGTTAAAGTACCTTAACAAAGTCTTTTATCACTTTACTTTACACTTCACAACAAGGGTTCACATATAAATGATTTAAATTTTTTTATGAGATGACCTTTGGATGTGTTTTGAGGGCTCTCAACCTTTTCATGGTCAGATCCCTCATGCTAGTGTAACGCCTCCTTAAAACTAAATCAAGTTTTCAAGGTTTAAATCTTAGGAACGCTTTAGATTAGAGCTTAAAATCCCATGATCATCAATATGAAAAATTTATGATTCAAAGGAAAGCCATTTTGGTGTTCAAGTTCATTTTACACAAGGTTGAAGGACCAAGGGATCAAGGAAATGTAAATAAATGAAAAATCAACATTAAATGCACTATAGATAATGTTTCATTGTTGGGTGGATTTTGATGGTTCAAACTTAAATTTTACTTAGAGGTGGATTAGACATTTCTTAGACCATGAGCCTGAAAAACCTCAATTGGTCTGTAGATTTTTCCTCATGATTTTTTTCTCAGAAATTTTTAACAATATTTTTTTGAAGGTGGGCGCAAAGTTCATTAGCCTATGGGCCAAGAAGGCAGAGATTGGTTGGATTTTCTTACCATATTTTTTCTCAAGATTTTAAAATAATTTGTTTTTAAAGGTAGGCACAAAATCTGGTAGCCCATGGTCCAAAATAATTATGATTGGTCAAATTTTAAAAAATAAAATAAAATTAGGAAATATTTTCCAAATAAAAGCTGGGTGGAAAGTTTGTTAAGCCCATGGTCCAATTTTTTTTTGATTGGTCAAATTTTAATATTTTTGATAAATCATTTTTAGGAGATACTTTTGAAATAAAAGATGGGTGCAAAGTTTGTTAGCCCATGGGTGAAAATAACCATGGTTGGTCAGACTTTTTTCTTTTCTACGATCCATGGTGATCCTACTTGCTGAAATGAAAAAATTGAATAAAAAAGAAATGGAAGGAAAGTGATGAAAAAAAAGAAAGAACAAACACTAAACTAGCAATAAAGTTTTTAACATAAAAAATCAATTAAAATTAAAATTAAAAAAAATAATTAATCAAATTTTTGGATTCAATATAGTATGTTGATACCTCACTTTACATTACATTGGACAACTCGGGGCACAACACATAAATGATTTCTGAATTTTCATGGGACAACCTTTGAATGTGTTATGTACAATATATTGAAAATCACACAAGTTTCAAGCATGATTCTGTCCCTATGCAGCAATTATACATGTTCATAATATCCTGAACAAAAAGGCAAATAACTTGACAAAGTGAGTATCAACACTAGTACCAAGGACCCTACCAAAGGCTGGTGTTCCCTCACATAACACCAACCTTATACCAATGCCAGCTTGATTAGCACTTGGGGTAATAGGAAGTATATATTTGCTTTATATCAATTTCAATATTAGGTTTATACCTAATTTGTATTAAACAAAAATCAATCTTGGACCCAATACTAGGACCAAGCTTGTATGAGAGTATTGAAAAGGAACCAATACCATGACAAATTTTTTAATACCATAACAAGGCTACTATGTTTAAAAGGCAATCCCAATGTTGGGACTTGGGAGGGTACTATGATGGAACCTTGGTATATAGATTACTATTGTTCAAAGTATGAAAAAAATGATTAAATTGGTACGACCAATATTTGCATGGTAGGGACCTAAGGTAATATTAGCTTCATACCAAGGCTATATAAGAATCTCAATATTGGGTGTATACCTATTTCATATTAGACAAAAAAAAAAACTTTGGACTCAAATATCATGACTAGGGTATGTAAATTTGAAATTATCCTATATTAGTACCATGCTAGTATAAAATTATAATTAAAATTCTATACTTACATTAGGTTAGTATGAAATTTTCAAAAAAAATGCAGAAAAGATCATTTCAGTTTGTATGTTCAAAATCCAATACTAATATTTTGAGGGTCCTTTGTTTGCAATGTTAAATTTGAAGGTTTAGGGTTAGTTCTTGTGACCCAGAGTCAAGCTAGCACATTTTGTGGGCACTAACACAAGAATTACGCCATCAAACTAGCTTTTTGCCAGGTTTGGATTTGAAATTAAAATTGTGAAATAATATTCTTGAACATAAGGTTAGATTTTTTTGGGCAAGCAAGTTGAGTTTGTTTTGAAAAGTCAACAAGTGGATTGAACTTTATATTTAAAGTTATTAGTTTCATTAGTTGTTAAGCTTTGTATTTGTATAATCATTGGTTTTGATTAGTTGTAAAACTTTATACATATCGCATTTTGAAAAAAATCCTTTTGAGTTGGAGAGGGCTTAATTCAATGAACTTGCTTGGGCATGAGTTTTTAGAGTTAATCATTGGGTTTCCTCTCCAAGCTAATAGAACGAGTGAATGGTTTTTTTTTCTGCAATGTTTTATGTAAGGTAAGGGACCTTTCGATGCTTTCAAGGTTTTTATCCTTCTCATTTTCACAATTGCTCAAACTTGTGAAGCCCCCTCAAGGTCATCCTTTAAGTTACATCTATACACCAATTTTGGGCAGATATGACATGTTTTTTAGATCCTCCGATTTCAGTTATCCACCTATTTGTTATCTGTTGGTTTTGGTTATTATTATCTTTATTTTAAAAATCAATTGTAATATCTTCTAAGGATATCATAAAAAATATAAAAGTCTAATGTTGGATTTCAGTATGATTGAATATCCGTCATCATTAATATTTGTCCGATAACCTAACATTATGAATAACAAGATAAAATATTTTTTTTCAGTGTGAAGAGGAGAGCCAAGTAGCGCGAAAAGGAGAGTTGCAACCCAAAGAAAAAAGCAGCATCACGAAGGAGAGCCGAGCAATGTGAAAAAAAACCGAGCAATGTCAAAAGGAAAGTTGAACAACACGAAAAGGAGAGCAGAGCAGCATGATGAGGAGAACAGAGCAACATGAAGAGGAAAGCAGAGCGATGTTAAGAAGAAAGCCTAACAATGCAAAGAGGAGAGTAGAATGACACAAAGAGGAGAGCCAAACAGTGCAAGGAGGAGAGCCTATGAAAAGGAGAATAGACCAATATGAAGAGGAACTCTCAGCAGCACGAAAAGGAGAACCAAGCAATGTGAAGAGAGAGAAAAAAACAACGCAAAGAGGATAGTAGTGTGAAGAAGAAATGAAATTAATGTGAAGAGAAGAAGCGGGATAAGAAAAAAGTGGGTGGGGCCCGAGCTGAGTTCGAGCCCCATTTTATTTTAGATTTAAGATTTTTGTTTATTTTAGGTCTAATGGTGGCACCCACAACAATTTTTTTCCTTGTAACGGCTTACACCAGAGTCCCATAGCTTTTTTTTTTCCGTGTGTAATGGCCCACACTGGCGCCCATAGTTTTGTTTTGATCCTTCTAACAACCTACAGGTCTACAATCTACACCTTAAACCTAAACCCCTCTCATATCCATATTTGGGAAGAGATTTAATATTTGCCCTGACTATCATATTTTCAAAAAACAACTCTGTCCGAGTATTATATGACCAGATATCATTATTTTGAGACTCAGAGATAAAGATATCACTTTGAATATCAAAAAATTTGATATTCAAAAAATTTCAAAAGTGATATCCTGGGCAATATCCGATCAAGATATCTGCCCAACACTGCTATACACTCTCTCTGACTTTAGGAATGTTTACTTAGAATTGAACCTGGTTTTAAACTGGGCTTGTTAGCCCTTGAGTTTTTAAAAAAATGCTAAAATTAAAACTGAAAGGTTGAAAAAACCAGGCTCAAACTTGCACCTAAAGAACCTCCAAAAAAATATAAAGTGTTAAAACAAGGATAAGAGGTTCTCTTATACACCAGTCAATACCCACCCAACATATAGTAAATATCAAATCAACATTAGTACTTACTATAATAAAGAAGAAAAATCTTAGGTGAAACTTTCAGTCAGAATCAAATCCTTGAAACTATGTAGCATTTTCCAAAGAAAGTACATCCCATCAAAATGGCAAAATTGTCAAAACTAGAGGGCTCACAAAGAGTCATGTTCTTCTTCTCCTCTTCTTCCATCCTTCCACAGAAAGAAATTAATCTTCACATTGCCATAAGAGCAAGGCCTTGGTTCACACACAGCAAATTTTGTGAAACATGTATCATTCTTGAGTCCAAGAGACCTGGGTGAAGGTTCTGATGAGGGTTCCTTAGTTACTACTCATCCCTAAACCCTCTCCCAGTTCCGGTCCCTAATATTTTTTAAAAGGGTATCTTGGTTCTGGTTTTGGTTTTAATCAATCTTGATTTGAATCCAATTCTTACTAATCGAAATTCAAAATTGACAATTCTTACCCACCCAAGCAGGTATCCATACATTGCTGGAACAACATTCGTAAAAACCAACATTGTACCAATACATAAGGTGCAACCTGGATATATAGTACTAATATGAGTACTTTTTTGGCCTTGCCTTGGCAGGCAAGGATATTGTGTTTAGATTCATCATAGAGTATATAGTAGCTTAATGGATTTTGGCCCCTAGGTAATAGGTCTAGTTTCATATGAGGATTATTGAAAGATGATATTTTTGGCTTGTGTTGAAACTTGAGAATTAGTTATAAAGAGTTATAATATCTTGAAGGATTTTGATTTCTTTTAGAGGATCATTTGAAGATTATATTTTTTCATGGTGAAATATTTGAGTTTTCATAATTCTTCTTCTGCCTTGAGATACTTTTTAATGTAAATGGCAAGGGCGGAGTACGACACACCCCTTGATTGAAAAAGATATGAGTCATGTATGACTTGAGGTAATAATACCAGGAATATACCTACCTTGGACCCATACTAGGTTTATATCATCACATATGAAAGTTTAAAAAAAAAAAGTACCCAATAATACCAATACCTGGCACATATGGGAAATTAAAAAACTCCCAATACCATCACCAGTTTGGTATGTTCAAAAGTTGATACCCGTGTTGGGGCAGTTATTGGTTTTTTTAAATAACTGGCCAGGTTGGGGAATAAAAGTTGTTTTTGAAAATTTAGACCTATCAGAATTTGAATTTCACTGTCAAAGTAATCCTATTTTTTGGTATATTTTTGGTAATAAACTACCGGTTATGCATAAGGGTCAATTCTCAAATACCCACCTTGAAACCCACTAGTTATATGGCTTAGGTCAGGCAGGGTATAAGTTTTTTCCAATTTTTTTCTTTTCTTTTCTTTTGTATCATAAACGTGTGTAAGGTTTTAGGATTGATAACCTAACTGCATGAAACTTCAAGAATTGGAGTAGGTTATTAAAATGTGACTATTTAATAATCAGCGTGTAGGTTTTCTACTTGGTTATCAAAAATTCAATAACCGACGGGGTTACCAATAAGGTTACCAATAAGTGATTGTTATCTTAACCGGTCAACATTGGTTGACACCTACCAGTAAAACACTGGAACATACAAAGTCAAAAGTTCTTTGGTAAAAATTGGAGACAAAATCAGATCCTTCGAAATTGATGAACATTTTCCCAAGAAACAGAATAATAAGGACATGAAGAATACATGCAATAGTCAAATGTGCATAAGCAAGGGGCAATATTTTGGGCCACCCACCATCGCACCATCCACTGGATGCCTGTTATTACTCAGGATGAACCTCAACCAACCGAGTTCATATATGGTTTCACCTTGGTAACCAATCCTGTAAGAAATAGGTCTCATGTATAGGTAAATAGGTAAGAAAATAGTTTTAACTACTAGGTAAGTAGATGCTTTAGACACAGGGAAGGGCAGTTTTTACTACTTACCTAATAAAAACCTTCTTGTGGGTTGTTTTTAGTAGGTAAGTAGTTAAAAAAAAGCAACTGAGCTAACCACCCTGGTTAGTTAAAGAACTGAAACCCAACAGAAAACTCGTTTTCTGATCACTTATCATTCATCCTTCATGGTGTGCTGGTGGGTGCTAGTTCAATGTGGTCAATATTTGGTTATGTGTACTTTATGGTTAGTTAGGCTATATTGACGCAATATTGCATGGTAGCTTACAAAATCTGGAAGATGCTGTCCAGGGTAGCACAGTAAGCAGCTTGTGGACTGATCTAAGGACCTACTTCTTTTTTAATTTTCTTCTTTAAATATTAGAAAGAAACAGAAACTACACAAGAAATGGATAAAAAAGAAATCGCCATACTTTTCTGCAAGGGAAAAAGGAAGGCTCTAGCTTTTTTTTGACCCATCCAAAAGGTTGTAGGTGGCAGTCACCTGGCCGCCAGGAGTGCTGTTAAAGGTATAGATGCAATGCATCATTGAGTGCAATTCCATCAAGATCAATGTTGCATTTAATTTAGGAAAGTTTTTAATTCACACCTTTTTTGGTTAAATTCACACCCTTTCTTCGCGGGTCCGATTATATGCAGATTAAATTTGAGTGTGTCTGCCTCCCGCCCCCCTATGTTCATTTGACTTAGAAATTTATATTATACAATTTTTTCCAAATATATTATAATTTTATTAATAACTTTTCATCTAGACATCAGGGGGGTGAGGCAGACACACTCAAATTTAATCTGCATATAATCGGACGCGCGAAGAAACGTGCGAATAAAGGGTGTGAATTTAACCAAAAAAGGTGTGAATTTAAAATTCTCCTTAATTTAATTCGTTGCTTATGTTTAGTCTTTTGCCCTAATATAAAGATTCATCGATTTTTGTTTTTCCCTGTATGTATGTATGTAAAGATCCTTCATTTTTTTTTTCCTTTGTATTTTCAGATCGCTCCCTGGCCTGAATCTTACCCATTTGAGTTTTTCCTGACTTACCTTTGGCTCATCTCATTTTTACTGGAACTTTTCGAAAGGCCCAATTCAAGCTGTACTGGGTGGGCCTTTCGAGTATCGAAAGTTCCAGTTTTTTAATTTCGAAAACAAGGAAAAAAATGGCGAGTCTTTAGATAGTGGAAAGTTCTGCTATGCGAGCAGCCTTCAGAATTTTTGAACCTCCCTTGACCTACCGGCCTTGGGGACCTGAAATCTGGAAGGCTCACATAGCAGGACCTTCTCCTATACAAAATGGTCAAAACATAGTTTTGTGGGACCCAAAGAGAGAGACCCAAAGTCATGTTGCTCTTTGTTTTTTCATCCATCAGGTCTTTCCTTCCTTTCTCCCTCCCTTGCTTTGCTGCTTCCTTCCTTCCTTCCTTCCTTTCTTCGTTGCTACTTCTTCTCCTTTCTACAACCTTCGTCAGCGCGCCAGTCAAGTCAAATGGAGTGGAATACGAAGTCGGTCCTGATGCTCGTCTGTGTATGTTTGTGTGTGTGTGTTGGCCCAATTGATCTGCTCCCCAATTTACGCAAACAGTTTCGACTTCTGGGAAAGTTGAGGTCGGCCGGGTGATGACGATGTCGAGCAGCCAGCAACTTTGTGTGTTGTGTTGTTGATGTTTAGGCGTGAGGTCGGTGGTCAGACCCTCCGCCCCCCTTTCTCTCTCTCTCTCTCTCTCTCTCTCTCTCTCTCCCTCCTTCAAGTCAAAGAGACGGCTATGTCCAAGCTACTCGTGGGCAATAGTTGCAACTATTGTTGTGGTCTAATTCTTAGACTCTAGGATGAACCTGTCTCTGCAACCTTCATAAGCCGCTGGCCGTCTCGCACCCTCCGAGTCTTGTCTGTCACAATCATACATCTTGCGAGATCCTAGCCACTTACAGCTACCATTCTGTAGCAAACTCTTCATGTGCCTGCTGTGATGTTTTCTTTTTTCTTTGGCTTCCTCTAGTACAGCTTTCGATGGTGCAAGCTTCCAGAGATCCGTAATTGATCCCTGCGTCCTCTGAATTTCGTTGGGTTGAAGGCTCGAAGATTCGGCCGGGAGCTGGTAATCAAAGTTTTAAGGTAGCTGTGTGTGTTTTGGAGGAGGATTCGGCCAAGGGTTCAGGTTTTTCGTCGAAAGGGAATTTCAGAGTTCCGCGAGTTCGTCTTTGTTAGGGCGAAGGACGCCAGCAGAAGAAGAAGAAGAAGAAGAAGAAGAAGAAAAGCTTAAATTCTCAGAGAGAAGCTTCTTCAGGCCGCGAACAAAGTTTTGCCAACCAGCTGCTGCAAGCTGCTTGAGGCTAGCAGTCGGGAGAACGAATTCATATTGTGGGAAGAAGCTGGTTGCCAGGGTGCAAAATCTCCAGGTCGGAGGGGTTTGCCTGCAATCCGACGTATTATATTTGTAGAGTATGGGAAACCTCATGTGTCTGGGAGCGAATGCAGTGCATCAAGTACAGGATGATCAGTGGGGGCTTCCTCCCGTGAAAGTGGTAACACCAGACGGAGGAATACAAGCGTTTAAGAGATCGGTAACAGTGGCGGAGCTCATAAAACTTCACCCTGATCACTTTGTATGCCACTCCAAGGCTCTCATCACCGCCTTGACACAGAAAGCCGTACTACCAAAAGACTTGCAACTGGAAGCAGGTCGGTTATATTATGTCCTTCCCATCAGCAAGCTCCAAGAACAAGAACAAGAGCTGCAGCTTGAACCAAAACTCGCGGATGATCTCATGGGCCACCATGACAAGGTGATCGCTAGAAGAGCCCCGGGAGCTTCAGGTGCTCATGGCGCTGTGAAGCTGGATCCGTTGCAGCCTTTTGAAATCAACCTAGTTCAGAGCAAGCGACAGCAGCAGCAGCAGCAGCAGCCGCCGCCGCAGCATCAGATGCCTGGCTTTGCTCAGGTGACGCTACTGCGAGCTGCTGGCGATTACGAGAAGGAAACTCCCATCATAAGTTACTCCACACCCGATCTCAGAAGCATGTACCTGATGAATGGACCCCCCAGCAGCAGCTCCAAGAAGGCAACGCCGATGCTCACCAGAAGCAACTCATGGAAACCCAGACTGGAAACCATCAGCGAGGTCCGAGCATTCTCTAGGAGAAGGATTCAAAAGCTCGTCAATAGAGCAGGAAGTCGAACCTGGAGCCAGTTCAAAAGCTCCAACGTTCCCCAGCTCTAAGTCCATAGCAGCAACCACATGAGCTGAGTCATCACAATCATGACTTCATTCCTGCAATACTGATCATCATGACCACAAGAACTTCATTACTTAACTGATCATGATCACAACATCATGATTCCTGCACTGATCTATAATTCTTTGATCAAGCATTTGAAGCTTTGATTGCACACAATTAATTGCAGGACTCAGGAGTTTTTTTGTCTCTGAGCTTTAAACTTCTGAATTGCAGCAGCATGAGTCAATCTCATAGAGCTTTTTTGTTTGTAGATTTGTGAGATTCACTTTTTTGTCTGAAGATTTGTTTTGATCCTTCCCTCTAGTACTACTGCACTTGATCTCTGAGCTAATTGATAGATCTTCATCTCTGATGTTAATTCTGAGCTTGGACTGTAAAGTAGTTTCCACAATCTAGAAAACGGCCTAGTAAATGGGCTCAGAAAAGCTTTGAGACCTGTCAGGTGGGGGAAAATCCTAGTTGCTTGCAGAGCTGCAACATGGATTCCCATCAATGTTACAGAAATTCATTGAATACAAAATTCAGCTCTGTGAGAGAAAGACATGTATTTGTAATAGTGCAGCATGGATCCCCATTGATGTTATAGAAATTCATTGAACGTGCAGAAGACATTTATTTGTTGTAGTGCAGCATGGATTGTCACTGATGTTCTCAAAATTCATTGAATATGAAATTCAGCTCTGCAATTGAGAGAAAAGACATGTATTTGTTGTGCAATTGGCCTGTAACAAGACCCAGAAAATGTATTTGTAATACTGTCAAAGGCCTCAAACAAGATCGAAGACCTGTAGTACTGCAAAGGTTTGTGACAAGACAGAAGACATGAATATTTGTTTTGTTACTGCAAACAAAAGACTATGAGAAATGATGTCCACCTAGAAACTGCAAGTCTGTATCTTGCAACTGCACTACCAAAAGCAGAGTGAGTGTCTATACATGTGCAAAATGCTCTTGCTCAATTTCTGTTTGGACTTGGGAGCATCACATTTTTTGTTTGTGGGAAGAAGAGAAGATTAAAATGGGCTTGGCTGATGACCATGGTTTAACCTCCTCTCTGTCTCTCTTTGTTATACTCCCTAGACACTTAACATGAATTCTTCTGAACATGAATCCCCATTATGAATTCTCACTTTACAAGTTTCAGACTTCTCGCAAATCTCATGAACATTAAGAGCAGGACTTAACTTGAAAAGCGATAAATTTATGCCACTGCCAACCTTATTGTCTCCTGAATATCAACTCATTAAGGACCAGTCATGTTGAGTTCTGTCAATACCATTGTGCATACCATTTCTAATTCCACACGTAGACAATTTGGTATCACTTCTAGCTCAAAACAAAATCAATGCAAGATTTTTCTCTCCACCGATTCATGACCTGAAGCCCACCCAACCCTTACCCAGCATTAACCTGTAAATGCCAGGAAAAGATGAAAATACACTGAAAAGTGGACAGAATTGGACCACCCTAAGGTTTAGGCATTAATTTAAAAATTCATGTCAAAACCAAGCTGGGTTTCTTGATGTAGAACTTACAGAACGAATCTTAATACTTCATTTTTGAAGTTTGGACTGGAGGAATTCTCAAAGGTGACAGACGTGATCTGAAGGACCCAAAATCATGTGCATTCTCCTCATACATTCCAAACTCTGTTGTGCAAAAAAATCAGATATTGGGTTTCTCAGGTATCAAGTTCAAGAATGATCTCCTTGGTGCTCAAGATGAAATAATCTACAATATTGGTGCAGACAGGTGTGGCCAGTTACTAATAGGAACTTTCTAATAGATATACAGCATTACCCACAACAATATCCCATCATATGCATTGTGCAAACTTCACATTTGATATTGAAGACATAATTTCTACAATTGTTTGATGCCTTAGACCTTGTGGCTCTTGGCAGACAGCATGTAACTCCATTAGGATTATGATAAGAAGAAGAAGAAGAAGATTATTGACACATAAAAGGTGGTGTAATGTGATTAGCTCTGCTCACTGCAAGCAAGGAATCATGGAGGCAAATCTCCTGCAACAAAAAGTTTGGCAATTTAAGCAGGATGATTCAAGTCAAAAAATCTGCTCAAGATCTTCTACAAAACTTTAAGAAAACCAGATCCCCCTCCCTTGGTGAGAGCATCCCAGGTGAACAAATCAAAGATTTTAGAGCAATCATGCCTGCACTCTAAGAGGGGAAGAAAGGTAGTGAACCAACATGTGCTCAAATATGCAGCACAAAGTGAGAGGCACTGTTGAGAGTGAGAGCTTCTCTTGCTCCTCTAAGACTTACTATGCAGACTTGCAGAACAATCAAGATTTGTAGTCAGACCCAGGATTAGCAGTGAGGAAGACAATTGATGAGTACTGAGTTCTAGAACTGCAGAGGAAAATTCACTCTTTCTTTTTCCCCCCTGGGTGGTGATTTTCCTCTGGAAAATGGAACTTGAAAAGCTCTTGGACAAGTAGAGAGCTCGAACAAATGCCTAAGATTCTTCAGAAGTACACTAGCACTTCCATATCTATGGTCCAAATGCATTAATGCTGGGTTTTTGCACTGTGCTCAAAACTCAAGTAGAGAGTCCTAACAAATGCCCAAGGTTCTTCATAAGCAAGCTAGTGCTTCCATAGTGATGGAATACATTGATGCTTTGCTTCTTGCACTGTACTCAATTTGCACTGAGCTACCAAGCACTGCCACTTCCATGATATGAATAGACAACAACTGAGACTCATGTCTTACAAATTCTTGTCCAAGAATCTCACACAGAAAAACCTCTCTGTGCAGCTGCAATTCTTGCAAGAGGATCTTGCTCACAAAAACTCTTCATTCAGCTTGACCATCTCACACACAAAAACTCTATATGCAGCTGCTATTCTCGCAAATGCATCCCACACACAAAAACTCTCCGTAGTCTGCTATTCTTGCAAGACAATCTTGCACACAAAATCTTCTCATGCATCTGCTATCTCACACATACTAACTCTCCATGGAGCTGTGATTCTTGCAAGAACATCTTGCATAGAAAAGTTCTCCATTCCAGTTGCTATTCTTCCAAGAACCATCTTCCACACACAAAAAACTCTCCATGCATCAGCTGCTATTATTGGAACATCTCCCCCACACAAAAAAACTCTCCATGCATCAGCCGCTATCCCTGCAAGAGCATCTCACACACATGAACTCTCCATGCAGCAGCTGCTATGCTTGCAAGAACATCTTGCATGTACAAAAAAACTCTCCATGGCAGATTATGAGCATGCAGAGATTGAAATCACCAGCCACTCTTAACACATCAATCATCAGCTCAAGCTTTCCACAAAAAACTTTCCATGCTTGTCTCTCACCCAAACAGCATGCGAGATTGTTCAGGGTCTGGGGAAATATTGTGCAGCACACACCTCCCAAGAAATCTAGAGTTGTTCCAAAGCCTGGTCAAACTTCTTCTTTCATGTCACAGATTTTGCAATCCTTTTAGCACCACCTCCTGAGAGAATGTCAAACCAGTGGCTTCTTCTTCTTCTGCAGAGAGAGAGAGAGAGAGAGAGAGAGAGAGAGAGAGAGAGAAACATGGATTTCTTAAGAGGAACTTGCACTGGTTTCTTCATGGCAAGGACTTCGATAGAAGAGAAGGCAGTTTTTCTCTTCTGAATTTCAAAGGAATCACTTAGCTGGTAGAGACGATGGCATTCGTGATTTTCCTTGTAGATCGCTGAAGAGTTGCAGCAGCAGCAGCAAGAATGTCGCAGAGTCGAGTGCCATGGATTTTCGGGAAGATGAGATGATTTTCTCTCTTTTGGAAAACAAGCGACTGAGAGCTTGTCGGAAATGGCCGTGAGATCACGACTCCTCATCAGCATGGAGCTATGGGATTGCAAGCCACATTGGCTCGTATATGCCTTCGACAAATAACCAATCTCTCTGATCTCTGACCTCCAATGGTTTCGGAGCTTCCGTGGGGAATGCTGTGAGACTCCATGTGCCGGTGTCGAGATGGTAGAGTGCGATGTCAGGATCCCAGATGCTAACCTTGAATGCAATGACATGATCACCACCATGAACATCGTAAGTGCGATAGTTCCTGTCCTTGTGCCACGCAAATCCGCGGAACAGTTTTTCGGTGATGGGTGTGGGCATTATACCGTTAGTCAACCTCTCGCACGAGCCTTTGGGACTTCCGTCAGCGTTGAGGACAACATCGACGATGAACACGAACATGTTATCCGCGGTTGCGCGGGACGACGGCTCCCTGCTTACCGCATATACTCGATTGTGTCCTGCCGCGACGATCTTGGGTGGCTCCGATGCTTTGATCGCGTACAATTGTGTTCCGTTGAAATCGAAAACCAGTTGTTGGCGACGAGAGCTGCTGCAATTGAAGTAGAAGATCGCAGCTGTGGTGATATCCGTGCGTGACAAGGGTTTGGGTGTGACTCTTAGACCCGCGAAGAAGACGCCGTAGTTCATCACCACGCATCCTGAGCGTCCGCCGAGTTTCCGCGAGCAAGGACGAGCATTGCTCACCTTGTCGAAATGAACCCAACGCTCGTGTTGCGAGGAGTAAATCACAAGCGCGGCTTCTTCCTGAGGTCTTTGTTGGTATGTGCTTCCTGATGCTTTGTGTGCTTCTTCCGCCTCCTGCGAGACGTTGAGTTTAACCCAGCCGACAACGATCAACCGATATGCAGTCCGAGACGCATCCGTGAAGATAAAAGCTCCAACTTTCTGCATCAACTTCTTGCGAGGAATGGGTGGCAACAATCTGTACTCCTTCGTCAGCGGATTTGTGACCACGAGCATGGATTGTCCCTTGGTGTCTTCGTACTCTGGTTGCCTCCAGTACTTATCGTTCAGAGATTGGAATCTGATCCATTCCGGTGTGCGATTCATGCCAGTTCGAATCTCTTTCCCAGGACAAGGTTGGATGCCACCATCCACTGCCAAAAGTCCCGCAGCCGCTGCAATGATCCGATCCATTCGCAAAGGCAAATATCGAAGACTCGGCAAGCAGAGCCAATGTTCGGGACCAGTAGTGCTGTGGGGGTGCTCATCATTGTCGTTACGACGGAGCAGCTGGATGCTGTTGTTCGCGGGAACATACTTCTGCGGATCGATACCAGTGATTTCCATGGTGCGCATTCCTAAAACACAAGGGAAGTAGCGTACGTAAAGTCTCGGAAGCGGATCCACATACATGAGTGGTGTCCATCGAGGAACTGGTATCGTGAATTGCGTGACATTTTCCCCTGTTTCCGTGAGATCCCAAGCCTCGCTTATGCTTTGATTGCTGTTGCAAAGCATGTAACAAAAACCGAGTACTCGCGGATGTAGTTGAAGAGCTAAGACTTTGAACTGATCGGATTGCAAGATTCCAGTAGCAACACCGTAAGCTTCCTCGCGGGAGGCTGGTTTCTCCTCTCCCTCTTCGTCAGCGTCGTCCCCTTGTCTCTCCACGATCCGCTGCGATCTTTCATGAATTGGACAAGGTCGTGTACTCGGGCGGGCACGTTGCGGGCCTGGGAGAGCACTTGAGTAGTCTATTGCATTTCTAGCAATTGCACAGACCATGGAAGGCTCCGAGCTGGAGTCACCTGCGAATCCAGACGGTTCCGGAAGCTGATCATGAGAGATCATCATTGTCGCGCCCTGAACCGGAGACTGCCCTCTCGTTTCCGGAGATCGACGACCCGGAGTCGGAGAACGAGAACTGAAATCAGGAGTCTTGAGCCTTTTAGCGACGGGGTCTTCATCTTCATCATCACCATCCTCCTCCTCCTCCTCCCCAAGAGCTTCACGAGTCATCATCGTCTGAACAGCTTGCAGCTCTGATTCCATGACCACATCCGGGTGGACTTCATTCAATTCTTCACGAGTAGTAGTACCTTCTTCTTCGGGTATGTTCAGATAATCATCGACACTAATGGGCCTTGAATCCATCCCACTCGGTGAAGTACCTTCTTCTTCGAGTATGTTCAGATAATCGTCGACGCTAATGGGCCTTGAATCCATCTCACTCGGTGAAGTACCTTCTTCTTCGAGTATGTTCAGATAATCATCGACACTAATGGGCCTTGAATCCATCTCACTCGGTGAAGTACCTCCTTCGAGTATTCTCAGATAAGGCTCCGGACTATTAGACCTTGAGACGATCCGATCATGCGAATTCAAGGGCGCTTGATCTCTAGTTCTCGTGGAACTTGGTTCTTGTTGTTGTCCTTGGTCTTGTGAGTCTTGTTCCTCCTCCTCCTCCACATCTTCTTCGTCGGGATGAAGTCGTTTGTATTCTACCCAATTCAGATACTTCTGCATTCCAGGCAAATTAAGAATGTTCTCCTCACTTGGATTCTTTTCCACAGCAGGTGCAGTCCTCAAGGATGGTGGTCGAATATCAGAATCAATGATGATTCTATCTGCAATTGGTGGAGTCCTCAAGGATTGTGGTCGAATATCAGAATCAAGGATGTTTCTTTCTTGATCACTAGGGCTCATGATGCAGCTTCTTTGCACAATGTGCAACTGATCAAGGGATTCTTCTTCGTCATGTGGCTGTGACATCAAAGCTTTTCTATCTTGTTCAGATTGCAAATGGTGCCAGAAGCTCTCATCTTGTTCTTGTTCTTGTTTGAATTGAGCTTCTCCTTCTTCTTTGAGTTCTGGGTAATTCTCAAGCTGCAAGGAATTTTTAGCTTCTCCATTTGCAACGATTGCAGGTTTCATCCTGTTGTCTTCAGAAACATCAATTTTTTCATTGAATTTCTGCTGAAGCTCCTCCCATTCTGCAGCATCAAAGATGTCTGAATCATTTGCACTGAGAACAATTGGATTGTTGTTGTTGGTGTTGTTGTTGTTAAAACCATCAAGATCATGTAATGCTTGATCAAGAAATGCTTGAACTGCTTGATCATCATCCAGATTGACTTCAGCTCTGCTCAAGAGAACTATTGCATCATCATGATTCTTCTGATGATCTTCACTCTTTGATGTTGTTTCCCATTGTATTGCATCATGATGAATCTGATCTTCAGCACTGTTGAATAATGTTTGCCATGGTGGTGGTGGTTCTGCTGCAGGATCTGCGGTAAATGTGATGTTTCTGCTCATGAGTTGATTGGCTTGCATATACTCATTGAATTCTGCTTCCTCCATGGCTCGAAGATCAGCTTCATCAAGCAGATCATTTGAAGAATCACCCATGTGATGATCTGCATCAATCACTTGATCATTCCTGAAATCCATTTGTGGTGTTTCAATGTGAAATTCACCACCACAATTGCTGTCACTTCCCTTCAGTTGCACATTGATGAATCCCACTGTGCTTGCATTTCATGGGCGCTGTTGAAATTGTTGAACCCTTGAGTATGGCACTACTGAAACTTCTCTAGTGGTACAATTCATTTGGAACTGTTGAATCCTTGAGTGCATAGATCCTGAAGCCTCCTCGTGTGCTGCAATTCAACATTCAGAACTATTGAATCCTTTGAGTACTTGGATCCTGAAAGTCGTCCAGTGCTGCAATTCATTCAGAACTATATAATTTTTTGAGCACTTGGATCCTGAAAGTCGTCCAGTGCTGCAATTCATTTGAAACTTTTGAATCTTTTGAATCTTTTTGAGTACTTGGATCCTGCAACTTCCAGTGCTGCAAGTCATCCAAAACTATTTTCAATCCTTCGGAGTACTTAGGATTTGAAATAGTTTTTGTCAGAGTACCTGAAACTCCTCCAATGCTGCACTTAATTCAAAACTATTGAATCATTTGAGTATTTGGATTGGAAGAGTTTTTGTTGGAGCATTTGAAACAGTTCCTGAGATGCTGCAATTCATTTGAAACTATTTGAATCTTTTGCGTACTTGGATTGAAAGAGTCTTTGTCAGAGTATTTGAAACTCCTTCGATGCTGCAATTCATTTGAAACTAATTGAATCCTTGAATACTCAGATTGATATAGTTTTTGTTGGAATATCTGAAACTCCTCCTATGCTGCAATTCATTCAAGTTTGATTCAAGTTTCTAGAAGAGGAAAATGAGAGTGGGTTTAAATTTTCATGAAGGTTGTTATGACAAGAGACTTCTTAAGAGCTCAAAATCCAATGCTTGTTTCTGGTAGAAAAATTGCATGTATTTCCAATTGGGTTGTGATCAAGCAGATCATCATCAACAACAAAAGCATTGAAAATTGGGAAAAATCATTATGACGAAGGATTATCAAATCTTCTCTTGAAACAAGTTTTTAGTATGTGGGAGAGAATTAATTGAAAAGGCTCATATGACATTCAAAGTTGTCACTGTCAGTAACCTGAAATGGACCATCATCTCTCATGTCAACAACTAAGATAATGATTCTTGTGTTGTGCATAGAGTAATCAATGTCAAGAATCTTGAAAGATAACAAGCTTCATGTCATCAAAAGCAAATATTTCCTTTTGATGACTGAAGTTCCACTCATACAAATGTCATCATATGTGTCATGACCAATGTGCAAAGCAAACAAACATTTATTTCCATTCCTTTGTGGGTAGTAGTAGTAGAGTAAAAACTCTTTGGATCTAGGATTTGCCTTCCCAAACATGGCCCAAGATTTGGGTGCCTTCTTTTTGGGTTTGGGTTTTTAGCTGGGTGGCATTAGAACAAAAGTTTGAGAGGCTCTTGGGTCCCAAAGGGGGTGTCTTTTGGATGGCATTGTGAGAG
>Ga0209208_10000788_pt1 | contig 43003 bp, 27 predicted proteins | sample S1TSphfallax_3_FD_187694 | JGI IMG/M metagenome (GOLD analysis project Ga0209208, IMG submission 187694) | Host-associated microbial communities from peat moss isolated from Minnesota, USA - S1T2_Fd - Sphagnum fallax MG (SPAdes) (version 2) | ecosystem: Host-associated > Plants > Peat moss >...
GACTGATGAATTCAAGCAACCTTATTGGTGAAAAGCTTTAAATCAGTCCCCAAGGCCTTTAAACGAGGGTCCAAATCCAAAAAATGACAAATTGGGGGTAAACTTACATGGCACCTGTTTGGGGGGTGGGGGGGAATCAATTGGTTAGGACCTAAAAACAGTGCTAAAAGGAGAGCTCCTGATTTGGAGGACCAAGAATCAAGCTACGGACCAATGTACTGTCCCACTCAAGGATTCAATTTGCTTCAAATTAGTCCTAATTGGTTCCTAGGAAATCGGACCCTGTACCATTGTCTAAAGTGGGCCTAAGACTCCAAACTAAGGGACTTTCTTCAAGCTATTTGCCCTGCCTTGTGACAAGCTACCCCTTCCTATTATATCACCTTCACAATAATATTTCCATCATTTTGGTTGCACTATTTTTAACCACACTCCAGTGCATGATTTGCTTAAGCTCTAGCTACCCTTCTTTCAAATTTTCATTTATTAGTTTGGTTGTGAAGGTGTTTTCTACCTTGTTTCATAGTTGGCTTGTGCATGCCTTATGTTCTAATTTTGTTGCTAATAAGGTAGCAAAAATAACAAGAATACATATACTACTACAACATAGCACTTGGGTGTTTTCGTTTCTATTTTATTTGTGAACAGTACATTTAAGGAAGCAAGCTCTTCCAAATAAATCACCTTTAATACAAGGAAGGACATTTTTTTTTGTAATTCAAAACATAAATAATAGAAATAATTAAGATAGTTTAGAAAAGATTTATAATAAGTATTAGTTGGTAGTAGGTTTGATTAATAGGATGAAAATGGTGTAATTTATAATAAAAATTTTAGTAACAATGATTTCATCAGAGTTGGTTTAGGTGGGATGGGCTATAGCCATAGGTTGTACAAAAAGACAATTCCAAACTACAAATTTATTAGAGGTCGATTTCAAACCGAAATTTTTAAACATAAACATTTTACAAGTTGTAATGTTTCAAGATGTTTTTATGGATCCTAAGATATTGAAAGAGAAATAAGTCTCTTTATTTTTTTCAATGTCTTTTGGAGTCTTTGTGTCCTTTCAAAAAAAAATTGAATCTTTGTGTCTTTCCAATTTCATACACATGTTTACATGTGATTTCATACAAATGTGAATATGTGTTATTTCATTTCAATGTGTATTGTTTCTCTTGAATATGTTGAGATTATTTCAAGAGATTAAGATGTGTTTTTGTTTTTGAGATTAAGCTAATTTAAAAAAAAAACTTCTCCCTTATATGCCTAATTCAAGGATTTAATTCTCACTTGCTTAATAGATTTAATATTTATCCACCCTAATTGCTTCCAAAATTTCAATGAATTAAAAAACAAGGATGATTGATTAAATCTTCCCTTGGATAGTAATCAATGGGTGGTATTTTGTAAAATTTAAATTCTATATATATCTAAAAATAACAAAGTTTTCAAATGTAAACCTTTATTTCTTTTTGTCATTTTATCGTCATTGGTGGTGTGTAGCAACGCAGAGCCCAAGTTGAAAATAAAAAGAAATAATCAGATGATATGTATTTGGTCAAGACAAAGAGTTGACGAAAGCATGAGTGCAATGACATAATGGTTGATTTATTGGAGTTGCAATGCACATTTTGTGTACTTTAATTAGAACTCAGATTTCTTTTTCTTTGTATCTTTTTTCCCATGCAAATAAACCAAATGTCTATGATCTATAATGATTTTATGAGTGTTAGACATGAAGAAATCATCTAAAATATGATTTGGTAATGAAATGTTTATTGATACATTTTAAAAACTAAATTTGAACATTCTATACATGATATATTCTTGTCATTGTGTGTAATGAGTTTGTGGGTGTCAAACATGATCTCATCATTTGAAATGTGATTTAGTATCAAATTGTTTGTTGATGTGTTTCTATAACTAAATTTAAACATTTCATACATAATGCTTTTTTTAATCATGCACAATCAGCTTCTTTCATCATTTCTCACACTTTCAACTAAATTAATTCAAACAAATGTATGACATCAAAATTGAATTATGAAAAACAAATTTAAATTAGTTTTAGGATGATTTAAATATATGAATATTAAAATTTTAAATAATAATAAGGTGTGAAAAATTAGCACTGCCTTGTACACTATCCCAAATAAGTTGTGCTTTAATCATCCAGAGGTCCCTCTAAAAACCAAAAAAAAGCCACTACTAACATTCGAGAAATGAACATGGAACTTCTTCGGGTGTGGCAAAAAAATTATCTTTCCTCATTCCCTTTTGCTTCCCTTCATATGGAACCAAAAATGACCACTTAGGCACTTCATTTCCTTGCAAGATCAATAATTAAAATTTGCTCTTAGGTTCCATTGCACGCCAAGGAAGCCCAGATGAACAAACAATTTTTTAAATGGCCCTTAATGGATATTGAACTAGCCTTTAAAAACATTGAGGTGCAGGTTCCATCCAAGTGGCCCATTATTTCAACCACACGTCTTCCAACGTTATATAGAGGCCTGAGAATCAAATAGAATAACAATGACTCTTGTACCACATTTTGGAAGCACTTGCAGAGTAAGGACATAAGATAGGCAAATTTATAAGAAACTCTTAGAAACTGGGGTGGGCCACAAAATCTGTTGAAACTTGAAACCTCTGGCCTGGCTGGATGACAGGTCTTGTGAAGGGCGCTGGGGGGGACCAGCCTCCTAAGGTTGCAGCTGAAGCTCCTCAGAGAAGAACGTGCCCTAGCTAAAGTTTTGCAAGCAAGACTGACTTTGTGGGTCAACTGGATGGCAATGGACACTATAAGAAGAACTAAGAATCCAATCTAAAAGGAATGATAGACACGCTAGGTGGACCTGTGTAGGTGAAAACAAAAAAACAATTGGATTCAGGCCTAACTTGATTTCATCTTCAGCTGGCACTGCACCTGCATGCAAGCAAGCAAACTTTCAAACAAAAACTCCCCTTACAGGATGATGCCCTTGCCCTATCATGCCGAAACTGGCCATTCTCGCCCCCCAATCGCCTAACTTTATGGATAATTCAATTATACATACTGTAGTACCTATGCTGGTTTGGCAGCAAGGTGCCTAATAATTAATTATTTTTGGTCAGCTAGTATATTCAGCAATAACAAGTCATAATATTTTTACATTTCAACATTATACTAAATTAATGAAGTTATTGCGTTTGAGAGCTTCATCCAGAGGTTTGGCATGGGGCAGGGACATTTTTTCAGAAATTTTGTTAATTTCAAAAACTGATTGATTAGTGCCTAACCAGGCTACTAAATGCTTTTGGTAGCCTCATTTAGTCTCTAAATGCCTTTTTTTTCCCCATTGGCATAACATCTCACTTGGCTGAACCAGCATCCACACTTGTCCCAATTTGTTTTTCGTTAGCCTACTTGTAAACAATATAATTATACAGTATGATTGGGGTCCTAAGGCTAATTAATTACGATGTAATTAATTCAGGGTTTCCTCAAGTAGGTCCACTGGCGACATCCCCAGCATTAATTAGAATTAAATGGCGATTGTCATTTAGTGGGTTAATATAGCATTTTAACAAAAGTACTGCTACAAGTGGCAACTTAGGAAGTGCCTAGATCTAGATGCAACTAATCTAATTATTTTTGTTTCAAAAAATGTCAAAAATAATCCCTAAGAATCCCAAAAAAATTTCCCAAAAAATAAAATCCTTTAAGTGGGTCGCAGCTCATAAAGTTCAGATTTTGAAACAGTGCGAAATTTCACACAACAGAACTTGACTGTCTCTGAGTCTAAATTTATCATTTCATCCTGTGCTAATTATAGTGAACCATAATGCAGCAGCCGCCCCTAGCTAGGAGGCCTCACTCCAAAAGGTTGAAAGGGTACTAGTTCAAAGTTCACCCAGGTGGTTGATGAAGAAAAGAGAACCACAAAAACACCTCACTCGAGTTCCTCGAGGAGTGTAATCAGTTAGCACTTGCAGGAAAGCAAAAGCACACATACGTATTATTATGTAAGTATATTATTATTATTATTATTATCCCAGTCTACTTTTTTGATGTATTATGGAACTCTTCTGGCTCAATGCTGCTTTTTCCATACGGCACCAGGCACTGGGCAGCAGCCAGGTAGGGAGGCATGCGAGAGCCAATGAGCACGAGAGAGGCATGTTGATACCTACACAACATTTGGGAACACATGATAGGAGCTTTTTTAGCTGGGCCATACTCAGCCTGCTGGGCAGTAAGCAACATAAGCCCCGGCTAGCTAGCCTAGCTGGGAGGTATTCTACAACTGCATGCAACTGGCCTATCTGTCCATTGTAAGCTTGCCTGAACTAGCGCTGAAAACACTACATAATTAGGTTAAATTACCACACAAGAAGACCTAGAGGTACCTACATCGCTGCTGCTGCTGCAATATGTGTGCAATAATAGAACCGTCAAATTGAAAGCAATCTAGAGTGTCTACATGACTAGCTGAAAAGGGATGGATTGTATAAGGGAACCTGAGCTTATAAGGTAATTCCCTCCATTCTCCCTTGCTATACAAGAAAGGATCCAGCTTACGCTGCTGTATAAGTCAGAGAGAGTCCGGCCCACATGATATTAAATGCCCCTTCTCACGTCCTTGGGCTGCCTGCAGTTGCAACAGGTTACAGGGATGCGTCAAGAGTAAGCTGCAATGTGGCCCTGGGTACTAAGACAGAGAGAGAAGACGTCAGCCGACTCGTGAGCTGTGGTAACTGAGATCATCAGCTGCTGCTGCTGCAGTTCAAAAGACGTACTGCAGCGGGAGCTTACCATGGTACTAACTAGTGAAGCTCCGGCCTTTTGCGGGGCTGCGCTGCTCTATTATCATGTTCGAGTACAGCTACCATGGTGATGCTCTCTGCTGGTGATGAAATCTGCATTTGGGTGTGACAGTTCTGTTTCAAATCCACCCTGCTGCCGTCACACTCAATGCAAGCGACTTAGCTTTCGCACATGTGTACTGCATCATCAGCTGGGAACTTGCAACTTCCTACCTAACTAGATAGGTAATCCTCTCTCAAGCTTGCTTCCCACTTGCTGCTGGGTTCCTATCAGCTGGTCCCTTTTCTCTAGATCGATTAATGCACCGATTTGTCGTTTCACGAACTGCAAGTCCCTGAAGTCGAACTAAATCACTGTCGTATGTCATCGGTCACCAGCTAGCTAGTTTGGTCTCCTGCACCAGCAGCAGGTTTGGCAATATTCCGCAACCAATCTCTGGTTGAGGATCATGATTTGTTTGTTTGTTTGTTTGTGGCAGATCTAGTCTGATCTGATCCGCTGTTTAATTAGTTGACTTCGTGTTTGGATGTTTCAAGGTCTATGATCAGTATATAGAATATTGCGATTCCCTAATCGCCTCTTTTGTTGTGGTTTCAACTCTTGAAGTTTGTTGCTTTGCACGAAGAGAGACAGCAGGAAACTGAAAACAGTAACTTCGACTGCAAAAAGGATCAAGGAAAATCCGAAGTCGTTTGAATCTGCGCGCATCTGTTATAACTAGTGACTGTGCTGCACATCGATTCGTTGTCCGGAGTACGTAGATCACCATTCAACGAGTGCTCTCGTGTGCTGCAGAACCTGCCTTCGATCGGTTGTCTTGTCTTGAGTCATTACACTAGATAGGTCTACATTGTAATGGTATCGGCCATGATTCAGCTCTTGCGACACGGAGCGAGAGAGTTTCTAAACGAGAGCGGAAGCTTTGGCAGTCGTCGGAAGCTCAGTACTGTAATCTGATGATGTGATTGAGTGGGGGTCGGATCAGGCCAAAGCAACTGCCAACAATCTGTACATTGGTCAGCTGCAGGTAGCTCATGAATTCACATTCTAAATCTTTAAGTTTACATCATGTTCATGCTCTGCCTTTCAAGGACGTCATAAGCCAGGGATGCATTGCAGCACACACTCCAGCTACATGAATAGCTTTGCACAGTCCAGTACCTTCACAGTCTACTGGAATCGGGGATGAGTACTGAGAAAAAAGGCAGTTACAGCAGACCGTGCTCGCTAATATTTGAACAATCCATTAGCTTTCTGAAAACCTTCATGGTTTGAATGTTGGGGTTGGCAGGTATACCAGATCAACTCGAATTCACGCAAACCCACAGGTGCTTGGACTTGAGCAAAACAATTATATATAACTTCGAATTATGCATATCAGTTGTAAGAAACAGATGCTAGTGAGATTTTTTCGTTTTCCAATACATGCAAGACACAGCTAGCTGCGCTCTTCAAGCTGATGATGTTTTTCCAAGGATCTGGCTACTGCAGTCCCGCTGTATCGACATGACGTTAGTTGCTTTGGAATGGAATTGTAAATTTGTAGGGACGACTGAACCAATCTCGGAGTACTCTGCTAGCTGGACCAAATTCAAGTGTGGAGCTTGAAGATCGATCGAGGGATCATAGTAGCGTTTGCTGATCCTGACGAGGGTACTAGAGTTCACATCGCGGATTACAGTCTTCAACCACTCCTGTAAGAAGCACAGCGAAGTGAATGCTGCAATGCCGATAGCATGCTAGGATCAACGACGCTACATTTTTCTCTTGCAGCCAGTTACATGGGGTTGACGAACCTTCCTTGACATCCGGGACCAATGCTTGCATTCTACACATACGAGTGTGTAGCCCTACCGTCAACTCTGCACGCCGCGAGCCACTACTCCCTCGCCCACACAAGAGGCCTCACCCTCTTTCGAATTAACATCACTCTGTCGTGTGGCGGCACACATTCGGACGCCGCTGCAACAACATTGAGCACTCCAAATTAGCTTGTCAATGTCGAAATCTTTCCAATTTTTTCCAGTGCCGAGTTGCCACCAGTTTGACCTCTTCTTTGTTTCTCTTGTTCCGCAAGTTTCAGATGTCGTAGTTTGGCATTACCGACCACGGTGCATATGGATTACATGGAGGAGATGCTAGGTCATGGCGAACAAACGAACCAGTCGAGTGGTCATCAAGCTGAAGCGCTAGAAAGCGCCAAGTCTCTGGTAGGGACGTGCAAGCAGACGGAAGCTCAAATGACAGAGCAGATGGGTCACATGAGTGTGGTCGACACTCACAACTACGTCCCTGTATACCGAGGCGTGAGGAGGAGAACTTGGGGCGTTTGGGTTACTGAGATTCGAAGGCCAAAGAAGAAAGATCGTATTTGGTTAGGCTCATTTGCTACGGCCGAAATGGCTGCTCGCGCTTACGACGCTGCGGCCCTCGCGCTTCGGGGACCCAATGCTCTTCTAAACTTCCCAGAATACTTGGGCTCACTTCCCCGTCCCCTGGACCTCTCAGACAAGTCCATTCAGGCCGCTGCCACAGAAGCTGCAAGGAGGCTGGCTCGGCGAACGGGGAGTTTACAAAGGAGATACTCGAGATTGCAGGCGACTCTAGCAACCAGCTCGAGCTGTGCATCATCGGTGACTGCTTCCAGTAGTAGCTTCGAACAATCCAGGTCCGTTACATCCACATCTACACGGATCCAGGAATGCTCAATGGCCTCACAAGACTCAAAGGGTTCAGTAAATGTGACCGACAAGAAACCATCACTCAATGCCAGCAGCAGTTCGACCTTAGCAAACATGACAAATGCAGCGGTTTGCGTTGTAACAAGCAGAAGCCCCTGCACGATCTCAGCCAATAAACCTGAAGAATATGAAGTAACTCCAACATCGAGCTGCGATTCTGAGCTTCTATCCAGCGGTACAACCAACAAAAGTAGTCGCGGAGCGAATGTCACATTGGAAACTTGGAAGCAGCAAGAGAGGAGACGAATGCCAGCAGGTGTCGAAGAAGTTTCTGGGCTAGAAAATCATAGCAACTCCAAAATAGTAGGATCTGCAAGATCGTCATCAGCAGCGGCGATGCTGCAGGAGGACGTGGATCAAGCCAACTTAGGGTCAGCCCAAAAACAACAGCACAACGCCGGTTCTTCCGACGACAATTTGATGTTCAACATGCCAAATGTGATTGCTTGCCTCTATGACCACACCTTAATGTGCAACTTTCCAGGAGCTCCTCACATGTTGCCAGCGACCGACGTCCCGTCTTTCTCAGAGGACTGCGACGAAGAAAGCGCCGCCTGGGAACCGCATCTCTGGAGTTACTGATCAGGTCTTTTCAATGACTCCCGGTGCTTCAAATGTAGTCTCCAGAAAATTAGATGTAGGATCAGAAAATCAAATGGGACGCAGACGTAGATCGAACTACATAAGACTGCATGCTTCCAACAAACAAGCAACTGCTAGATCAACGCATTGGACATAAGACGCGAACCATAGGAAGATTCAAGTGGTAAGAAATCAGACCCCAACTCAAATTATGGACTAGTCATCAATCCTTCATTGCTCTTTCATCATAGAATGCAGCTTGGGTCATCAGAATCATAGCTTCCTGTACTTGGACATGATCATAGCCATAGAATTACTGTGGTCAGTGCCTAGAGCCGAGAGCTGCTGCAAGACGTTATAATCTTTCCATGTGGACCATTCTTCCGGAAGACAATTTGCGAATTAATGTATCACTGCACATCAATGAATCCGATTTATACATAGGTTAACGATTCTAGCAGCTGCATTAGATAGTAGACTGAAGCTGTAATGGATCTACAATGTTTTCTGAACGACATGGTCATGAAGCAGCCAGACGTCCAATACACAAAATGAACGCCGTACTCAGGAATGTGCTGCTGCTTCATTTTTCGCTAAGTAATTTGGTTCCAGAAATGGCTACCAACCAGATGCATGGAGGACGGTACACGTCTAGTTACTAGTAATTGATATAACCATGCTGCAGCCTGCAGACCATGCTCGTTTTTCTTCATGGATACTAATTGCGTGCTAGCTGCTGATCCGGTTGTTATATAACTGGATCATAGCGCCCAGACTTGATTGTATTGCAGGACAGCTTCAGCTGCAAGCTGTTGCAAGCTTCTAATTTACTTAATTATTAGCTCTAGACAAGCATGCGATGATACTAAAAAAATGCAGCAGCACGATGGCAAAACATAACAGAATCCGCGTCGACGAACTAGCTAGCTAGTTGACCTTAATTTCATTCTACATGGAGTAGCCTGGTTCGAATGTAATGATCTGCATGTATTATAACATTGCAGGTTTGGGGATGAGTATTATTCTAGGGCAGTTCTGATCTGTGCTGTATGCAGATCTCGACATCTCTTCTGCATCCAGCCATGAGTACTTATTTTAAGCTGGCAGCCACGGCTACTTCGTTGCATATCTCTGCATTTCTTCCAGCTCCGGATCAAACTGCACAGCGTCTAGCTACCGTGCACTGCTTGCTTTCATGGTGTGCATTCGAAGAGCATGGCACCTGCTATCCTGCATTCATGGTCTAAAAACTTAAGTATTTAGTTTCAAGTGTCCTGGATGGACAAACCTCTAATCCTACTGCGAGTGTAAGCCTGGAGCTGTGAATTCTCTAATATGACTCCTCATATATTCAAAATGAAACAAAGTACAGTAGTAGTTCTGGACCCTAACTGTTTTCCATGAGAAAACAAGAGCCAGAGAGCACCCCTAAATAGTCTTAACCGGTAAGAGAAGAGGAATAGAAATAGGATAAAAGTGTAATCTAGGAGATCTCGGAAAGATGAGATTAACTCCCTAACTCATGGGTAAGTCACTAATAATCAGAACACTACTAAGTGGATAGAGAACTTCCTTACAGTCTCGAACCTAATTTAATCTACCTAACCCAACTAAATTTACTAGAGGCTACCCCCTCTCAATCTCTATTTTAGCAGCAAGGATGGTCGTCTGCATTGAAAATTTCAATGCAGAAGAAGAAACCTTTAAAGCTTCCAAATTTCTTGCACGTGATTTAATGCTTTAACTCCTATCCTATCTCCAAAATTCTGAAACTTTGTTTTTCCTAGAGACTTTGTTAGAAGATCTGTAAACTGGTCACTAGTGGACACATACATGATTTTTACTTGTCTTGAGATGACTTTCTCATGCATGAAGTGGTAGGGTAGGGTGAAAGTATGGTAAATTTTTTTTTTTAAAAGTTATTTTCAAAGCAATCAAAAAATGGTTTAGTTTTTCTACATGTAAGTAGAAGAAAGTACATTGAAAATAGTTGAAAATAACATAATAAAAATATGTTGCTTTTCTTTGAGTTTATATTTAGATGATTACAAAATTTTAAAAACTTTTGCACAATAAAAGTAGACTTAAACAAGTATGTTTGAAAATGACCAGTCAAATTGAGTTTAAACTTGTTTTTTCATTAGAAATTTGATGTATTTTATTATAATATTTAAACATTGAGAATTTACAATTACATTTTCAAGTTACATCCTGTTGAAAATAGAAAATATTCAATAATCCATCTATTTTCATCTACTTGTACAAGTTTGGACAGCCAAAAAAAGTAGGAAAAAATGTAATGATTTTTTTCAAATTTACTTGAATGCATATTAAATATATGATTAATCAACATCATTGTGATAAAATTGAAATTTATCCTGATGTTGACCATTAAATAAAAAAACATTTTTATTTTCAATACATTAAAACTTGTTTATTCTACTTGTTTTTTTTTGTGATAAGGATCAAAAATTGTCTATTTTACCTTGTAGTTCTATATGTTTAATTATGGCATAGAAAATCAGGTTTATGGCAATCTTAATGCAACTTTAATTATCTAAATATAACATTGTGGTGTTGTCTTGTATAGAGTGTATATCTTTTAGGAGTGATTAGAACCAAGTCACTTCTTTGGCACCTTTTGCAAATGTGCAATATTCAACTTCAATTGAAGAAAGCACCATAGTGGGTTGTTTTCGAAATGGACCCATTACCAAATTGAAACACATACACCTTGTTGTCAATTTCCTTTTTATAGAATTGCCTACCCAACCCACATTTGTGAATCCATATACAACATTTTTGTCCCCCTCTTAAAAGATTCCCATATCTTGGGTCCCTTTTAAGTACTTCAAAATGTCCCTAGTTGCTTCTAAATGTACCTTTCGAGGAGAATTCATATAACAACTAATTGTGCACATGATGTCAAGACAAATGTTAGTTAGGTAAATCAATTTACATTTTTGTTAATTTATAGTCAAAATGTATTTATATTTAAAATGCAGTGTTAAAGGGAAGAGGGTCAAAGCAAGATAAAATATACCAAAAAAGTAAACATCTCCAAGTTTTAACCCTATGCCTTTCATATAACTATGATAAAGTAGCATCAAATTAGATGAAAGTATGTGTCAAGTAACATTAGTTGGTTCTATTAAGTTTATACGAATTTAATTCTAAGAAAATTAAAATAAAAAAAAATTAAAAAGTTGATAAAAAGTACATTAGAAACCAATTGAAAAATATGTGTTCAAACCTAATTTTTGGTTAGAAAAAAAAATGAAATCAATATGTTATAAGTTAGGAAATGAATATCAACATATGTTTTAGCAAGTCATAAAAAAAAAATCTATTTCTTTTTCGTAAGAACCTACTTGACAGCTACTTGAAACCAAAAGCCCATAGTGAAAAGTAGACATCAAAAGCTACTTGTATTTTGAAAAACCTATTTAAAACCTATTTTTATAGTTTGAAATAAAAAAATCAATGCACATTGAAATAAACATATATCATATTTAGTCATTGAAATGAAAACATTAAATGTTCCACAATTCTATAATGGGTTCTATTATTATTTTAAATCTACTTGTTCTAGTTTTGACAAGGTAATCAAGTTGTTCATTTTATCTTGTTTACACTTAGGACATTGTGACAAATGCGAACATTAGACACCTCTTCTAATGGATGGAATTCATCCATAATGTTCATCCATAATTCTTAGTTAATTCCTAATTAACTTTTATTTAAATCTGAATGAACTCCCAATTAAATCCTAACTAAATCCTAATTAAGTTTTAGGTAATTTCAAATAAAGTCCAAGTTGACTCCCTATTAAATCATAATCAACTCTTAGTTAAGTCATAGTTAAACTTCAATTAATTCTTAATTACTCCCAATCAATTTGAGTTAAGTCTTAATTAACTTTCAATTAAGTTTAAGTTAATTCATAATTGACTTTTAATTAAGAAAGTTTTCAAGAAGTTTTTTTACTTGATGCACACATAGAAGCCTCCTTGGAAGCTTCCTTGAGATAGGTCCCCAAAGGAATATAAATAGAAGTTAGACCCTTCATTTCTTTTAATATGTTCAACATTAGTCTTAAACACAATCTTACACCATAGCCTTGTCATGTTCTTTTCATGTTTATGTTTGTAAATATTAGCATAATAAAAATATATTTTCATGTTTGTCTTGCACATTTCATGTTCTTGTCTTTGAATCACATAATTTTGTCTTGTTATTTATTTGAAAGTTAAACTTAGACTTTTCCTTTAACCTTTATTCTTGTGGTTTTTCATGTCTTTAATAGTTTGAATAAACTCCATCAAATCTACACCTATTTTTACATTTATAAGTAATTTCAGAATTAAATTCCTTTTGGAATTGAGTGTGGATTACCATTTTTCTTGAAAGAAAAAGTTTTTAAAAAATCCCAAACTACCCACTTCTTATTGATTAAGGTTGTGGATGACCCACCTCTTATTCCAATGTCATATTTCACAATGTTCATAATCATATCTACGTTTAGAGAAGAGATGGTTACATCTATGGAAGAAGTCCTTGTTGTTTTTAGGCATATGCAACAAGATAATTAAGCTGTTTGTGAGTTTGTTGTTCATCTTCAAAATGTTCAAGCATCAATATCATTGGGATGAGTTCCCATGACACCATCCCAAGTAAAGGAGCCACGAATCAACCTTCCTAACAAGTTTGATGGGACATGTTCCAAGTCTTAAGGTTTTTTTAACCAAGTGCAACTAGTCATTCGATTACACCCCCATTATTATCCAAATAACCCAGCTCAAGTTGGCCTTATTGGCACATTGCTATCAAGCATAGGGTGAAATCATGGTATTTTATCAAAAACACTTGACAAAAAAATCAAGTTTAAAAAGAAACAATTTTTCATGAAAACACAAGTAGATTTTATTTTTACTTAAATATCATTTTGAAACCATGGTGCTTTTTATTGGGTTTGTATTAAGTTGAATACATAATCTGAAAACTTTGGAATAATAAAAGTAAAGAACAAGTACTTTTGAATTTGACTAGCCAATATGATGTTCAAAAGTACTTTTTCATTAAAAAATTTAATGAAATATATTTGTGTGAAGTTATAACATAAAGATCATTGTATATTCAAAGGAAAGAAAATAAATAAATTTTACTTTCTCTTTGGTAGAGTATACTTGACACATGATACTTGAAACAAATGTTACAACACAAAAAATAGGTTCCAAAAGCTACTTACATTTTAAAAAGTCTACTTGAAACCTAATTTTACCCCCAAAAAAAAAATTTCAATTCATAATAGTGAAGAAGTAGCTTGTTTTTCATCATTTAAATAAAAATATTAAAGGTATAATAAAATTTAATGGGTTTTAGTCCTACTTCTTGTGAACTTAACAAATAGACAACCAAGGTAATTGAATTATATATTTTACTATGCTTTCACCCCACAACCTTAACATGGTTCACCCTTTTGTTTAAGCAACAATCGCCATTGCTAAATGATCTCAAAGCGTTTGTGGAAGAATTTAATGTCACCTTCAAAAACTCTTATAAAAAACACACATCAACTAACAAACTGTAAGCTCTTCATCAAGGACCATGCCTAGCTATTATGTATACATCCGATTTTAGGCGATTAAGTTGCGACATATCATGGGATGAAGCAGCATTCATGAATCAGTTTCAATATGGACTATGCAGTAATGTGAAGGACCTACTATTCACCATGCCAAATCCATCCACATTGAGTGAAACGATTGGGTGAATGCAAGGTTGAATGACTCATTTTTGGACAAAAATGACCAATTGTTTTTGGGTACCTTTCATTCAAATACATATGATGATTAATATATTCTTGGATCTACTAATTGGAACTTGGATCTAAACTAACAACTTTAGTATGAAAAGAATTATGTGGTTATTTATTGATAAAAAATCATTTGCAAGAAGTAATGGACTTTTGAAGTTCAAAAAATATGGATTGGTGATTTAACTAAACCATCACAAAATGAAAATATATATTGATTCACATTCCAAATTTGTTATTAGGACTCAATATATGTTATATCATGAAATGATAAACTCAAATGAAGAATCTTTTTCTTGAAGACCTTAACCATTTAATAGTTAAGGACTTTTGAATGGTTAAAATTAGACCATATTTTCATAAGTCCCTATGAGTTGCAATTTTTCTTTCTTTTTTCAATTTTTTTGTCCCAAAAACATATGGTTTTTTAAAGTTTTACATGGGGCAATAACCATATGGACTTTGTGAGTTGTCCTTTTGGGACTTCCAAATTTCAAAATGACATCATCTTCTATTAATGTAAGTGTTGATGTAGATTTGTGACGATTTTTAGGTGATTTACTTACTTACTTACTTACTTACAATTTAGCGTCATTAAGTGGGCCAAACAGCACCCGGGCCAGAACCCAATTGACGTTAAGTCTAATAAAGCAATTCAGATCTAACCGTCTGACATTGCCTTGCTGCTGACAGTTCAGCAACTCAGCCAAAGGTGTGATGGCAGTTAGTGGCAATGAACCTCTAAACCTCTCTCGAACACTTTGATAGGCAAGGCAAACCAATAAGAAGTGGTCCTCATCCTCAACCGCACCCAAGTTGCACAATTTGCAATAACGCTGCTGCACCGGCACCTTCACTGGCTTGACTTGCCTTCCTAGCTCAATCTGCAGCTTGTGATTTGCACAACGAAAACGTGCCAAGCTTCTCCTAAGTTGTGCATTGTCTACCTTGGAGAGGTATTCTTTGTAGCCATAATGTGTTGAGCTATTCAACCCCAGATAGGCTCTCACCCTGCTGGAGTTAGCAGCAGTGATTGAACGATTATTAATCAAAGATTACAATAATGACATTTTAAAAAGTAACAACCATGTCCATTTGAACATTTTTAATGAATTTTTTAGGGACTTGTAGGGAGTTTTAAATCATCCAAAAATGAGCCACTGTAACTTGCATTCACTTGATTGCTCAAGTTGTTCATTGCAATAACAGACTTTTTAAACATCGACAAGAGAAGCGATGGGAATTGCTAATAGTCCCAAAGAATTTTGCACCTGCTATGTTGTCTCCATCAACAACATAGGATGATCCCATGCAAATTGATTGGGCAGGATTCAAACCACTCATGGAACAAGATAAACGATGATGACATGTGAACAAACTAGGCATTTATTGTGGAAAGCTAAGTCACATCACTACCAACTAGCCTTAAAAAACAATTATCGCATATAGTCTAAACCACTTCCATTCACATACCACCTTTTGGTGACCCAAGAAACGAAGACATCCACTACAACAAAAGGTATCTTTATATGCCAAGTGATTTCACTAGATTTTGAGTGAATACATAAGTATCAATAAACAAACATTAGTTGGAAAACAATGAATTCATTAATTTAGGCAATGGGGACTATTGAACTGCACCCACATTTTGTAGTAATGGTCCAATCTTAATAAGGACCTCAAGACTAGACTCGAACACATCATGTGTTCAAAATGGTTTACCTTCATACCCAACACCTTGTTTATTATTGCCAATCATGTTCAAATATGGTAGATCCATGATGACGGAGATTAAAGCATTACTTGATTTTGGTGCATCTACATGTTTCATCAATAAGGAGCTTGTGTAATGACATGGGTAGACGCAAGCTACAATGGCACATTTTTTTATGTCCTTATGGACTTTTTGCAAAATGCACTCTATTCAAATGCCACAAACGTATGGTAAAATCATCAATGTGACAAAAAAAATTATAAATTAAGGTTTTCAACTAGAATAAGAATATATGTTTGGGGGCAAGGTGCAATAAATACATATCAACCACATAGTAATGGACTTTTGAAGTGAAGATATGGACTATAATCTAGAATCTGCATTGACATTCAAATGCATTTTTCAATATCATTTCACTTCAAGATGTTTTGATGGGACTCAATATATGATTCATGTTAGAAAAACAAAAAAAATTGAAATAAACTTTACAAAAAGCTTGAACCAACAAAAAGATAATGACTTTTAAAGGCCCAAAATTGGACCTTAATTTCAAAATTCCACATCTCCTATATTTTTTGTTGGATTGATTGATTTTTTTTTCTAAAATGCATGTTACAAAGATGTCAAGGTGGGTAACCTTTTATTGGGAATTTATTCTTTTAATTTGGATGAGTCGATGATGATGGCACCAAATGAAATGACATCATTAATGGAATTCATTGAACTATCAAGTTAGGGTTAACATGATTCCGTTAAGCTATTTAGGGTTTGGGAGGGAGGCTAATGGGCGCGAATGGCATGACTATAGTTTGCAAAGCAACAATGCAACACAAGTAGTTACAAATTCTTAACTTATTTATTTGTGTTTTTACCACACTCTTGTTTATCTTTCAATTTCCATCATTCGAATTGTGCAAAACGGAAAAAAAAGGAAAAAAATTTGGCAAGACCATAAAAAAGAAGAAATGAGTATGGTGTCCAAGTCCTACAATTTCCCTTTTTTTTCCTATTTGGAAAAGGTGATATTTTTTTGGTCGTAATTAACATGGAAATAAGCTCTTCCAAGTTTTGTTGAAAGTAGGTGTGGATTCCTTTGACAAGCTAGCAATAACAAATCCTCATCATTTGGAATTCATCATAGGCTACAAATATCCATTTGGAAATCAAATGAAGAATGTGATGGATGCACTCCCACCTAGGTGGATTTAAAGTTGGTCAAAGTTGGCTTTCAGAAGAATAAGTCCTATCTCACTCAACTCAAAAGATAGGGCTAAAGATTGTATGCAAAACTTTGTGGCAAGTTCCAATATTGATGAGCCCATGAAAAAACAAAAAATGAGCCAGCTCTAAACAATTGAACATCAATTGGTCCAAATCAACATTCAATTTTACTTTTTCTACAACTGGAGGGAGTGGAATATTAAGGGGGTAGGATGAGTATGTGATTTTGGATGAACAAGGCAATTAGGATATGGATTAATCAAGGAACTTTCTTAGTTTGAATTTTGAATTCTTGTTGTTTTGATCATGATGATGTGACTTGGGGTAGTTCAAAAGGTGAAAGTTATGTAGAACAAGGAGGAGAGAAGATGAAACACGAAATTTTGGAAAAGAGTAGGAGGAGCTATGGGTACTTGCAGTAGAAAACCATAGACTTTGTTTTGATATAGTATAAATTTTAAATGTTGTTTTGGATTTTTTTTCAACATAACATGGGATTACACTATAATTTGGATTCATGTTTTCAATAATACAAAGAAGCACAGACTTCTACAGTGAATTTTATGTTCATCTTTTGTGTGAATTTTTTGTAGTATCAGATTATGATGAAATGAATTGTAATTTTGTTGATGGAGTTTTTTACAATGTATTCTAAAATGTAGATTTTGGTTATATGCAATAACCATGAATCTAATGTTAAAATGAATGGTAATGTTAAGTTTGTTAAAACTTTAAAAAGGAATTGTGAACATATGCATGTGAAATGCAAATCTATTGTTACAATAACGTGAAATATTCTACAAAATTTTTAATTTCACTTATGGTTGAATGATGTAAAAATAAATTTGAAAACAAGACAACTTGAAAGCACATTATCAGTGCAACAAAAATAGAGATTAGTCATGATAGCAAAACCTTTTACACTAAAGAATGGTGAAATGTACAAAATGGGCCAAAACAACAAATTGTGATGATGTTTGACAACAACAAAAGCATAGATGGTGATGAAAGAACTACATGAAGGACTTTCAAAAAGGCATTTTGCAACTAAAATGATGCAAAGGAAGATATTGGATGTTGGATATTAGTGGCCAACTATGTACAGGGACGTGCATGATGACTATAGATCTTGTGATGTATGTTAAGGAAGAGGAAGATTGGCAACTCAAAGTTTTGCAAAGCTGGTCACAAGTCTTCTAGAAGAACCATTTATAAAATGGGGACTTGATTTTGTGGGGTGAATTAAGCCAGTAAGAAGATATATAAGAAACAAATATATTATTATTGCCATAGATTATGCTATTAAGTAGGTGGAAGCAAAAGCATTAAGAACTAATACAATAGTAATCACAACAAAATTTATGTATGAGTGCATATTAACCAAGTTTGGATGTCCTTTAATTATAGTCATAGATCAAGGAGTTCATTTTATTAAGGATGCCATCAAGTATTTAACAGATCATTTTTTGATGAAACATGTGAATTCTACAACATATTATCCTCAGGGGAATGGGCAAGCTAAATTTATTAACAAGGTACTTAAGACACCATTGATCAAATTAGTTAGTGAAAATAAAACAAATTGTGATGAGCATTTGTTTATAATGTTATTTTCATATAGAATTGCATACAAAGTAGCAACAAGGTATACACCATATCAATTAGTGTATGGATCACATCCATTAATGCCCATAAAGTACATCATTCCAATTGCTAGTGGTAATGAGAAATATAATATAGCAATTAGAGTTTTTACTAGCAGAATTATAAAGCTTGAGAAGTTGCAGGAAGCTAGAATGCAAGCTATAGAAATTGCAAAAATTCAACACTAGAATAGAACATTATGGGATCAATAAAAGAATTTGGAAAAACAATTTAGTTTTGGTGATTATGTTATGTGGTTTCCAAAAGGCAATAAGTTATAGCTAGTAAAATTTAGTAAGAAATGGTTTACACCATACATAGTACAATATGTGTTGCAAAATAACACTATGTTATTAGTGACCATTGAGAAGTTTGAAACTAACCTTGTGTTGGTCAATGTGAACAAGTTCAAACCTTATAAATACATGGAATTTGAAGTTCAAAAAAAAGAACAACAAATGTCAATATGGGAACAAAATGCAGGTGGAGTTCAAGAGGTGACTTCTAACACAGAGGAGGACAATGAAGGATGTGAAATACAAAAACCATAGATGAAGAATGTTGGAACTAAAGAATAGATCATAGATCCAATGGTGAACATAATCTTTATTTTCGATTTGTAGATGAATAATAATTGCAGAAGTGTCGGATTCAGGATGTAAAGATCTAAAGATGATATGTCAAACATATCAACTAAATTAGCAATAATATTCATTAAGTCATCAAGAGTATAATCATTAATGATGATGTTAAGTGCTTCCATGTGGTTGTACAAATGAGGATCATGCATTAATTAAAAGATGGTGGGCAAATGAAAAAATGAATGTGATGGGCAAGATGTTCAAGGATGAGAAAAAATGGGGTAATTGTTGAAAAAATTTACATTTATTGTTGGAAATTATACGTGTTTTTGAAGTTTTGGAGTTCACAACAATATGAATGTAAATAGTGCAATTAAAAACCTACAATGAGTAACAAGGGAAAAGGAAATGCAAAGGAATGAACATAGATGAATTTAAGAGGAGGAAGCAAAATTGTTGAGAATAATAGAAGTAGAAGAGGAGTTGAAAAGAGTAGAGTGAGAAGGAATGTTGAATATCCAACTATTGGCTATAAGGTTGTCGCCACAGTCATCATCATCTTTAGAATGTGCAAAAGGGAATGCGTATAATGAGAAAATATAGTTTGTACAAATGATAATTCAAGACATAGATACAACTGCAACATCTAAAATTGAGTTTTGGTGCAAAAGTAGACATTGGCATGCAAAAGAGCAAATAGGACTAGGAACTACATTAGTAGATTTGGTGTGCATTGAAGAATCAAAGGAAGAAGAAACTAAGGAGTAGCATTGTGTGGAGGCACAAATAGTGCAGATGGACACAAAGGAGGAGAACGTTGTTGTGAAGGAAGAACAACCATCCACAAAAGTGCAATTGAAAGTATAGCAAACCACAGAGGAGTAGACAATAGTAGAAGCATAACGAAGGGTGATGGAGATGGAGTAGTGTGAAATGGAAGTGGGAGCAAAGAGAAGACGTGCAATCCTAGACATAGCTACACTCCTGGAGAAAGATATTTACTTTGGGCATAAGGATAAGGTGTATGTAATCAACAAATAATTGATTATAAATGTATTTAGAGTGTGTGCAAAAAGGTATGTAGAAGAACCAAAAAGACAAGTTAGTAAGTCACTAGCAATTTAGGCATTATAGAGTTGTAGACTTGCACCTGCAATTTTTTCTATAAATCAATGGAATGCAAAGAGTCTGGGTTTGCCATACTTTGTGAAATATCTTGCCATTATATCTATCATTTATCAAAAGGAAAAGGTACAATATTACAACAAAAATATTATTACACTATTGAAAGTAGAGAAGGGGTAGAAGGTAGATTGGGCATAGATTATATTCATTAGTCTGTGTAGTGAGCTAGATAGGTGGTATAAATATGTTAAGGAGAATAAGGGGGATAAGAAAGATACCTATCAATCTACTTTGGTATTTATTGACAAAAATATTTTAGTATCTATTTATGCATCAAAAGGACAATACACAAAAACCACCAGCCAAGGTTAAAAGAACTAAGGAGAAAATGCAAACAACATTGGAAAACAAAAAGAAAGTTGTAACGGATTCTCCAAAAAGTGTTTTTAAGTAGAAAAAAAAAATTGAAGAAAGAGGAGCCTAAGGCTTAAGAGTGAAGAGGCCATGGGAAAGCACAAATGTGAGGGTATAGAAAATGATGAGGGGTAGAATGAAACCATCTATAATGCCAATAGTGGTACAAGTAGTTAAACAAACAGCAATAATACCACATATGACATCTCCACAAGAGAAACAATTTAAGGAGGAAAGGCAAAAAATATCATAGATGACATTACCATAGGGGGGACAAATAACAGAGAAGAGCTAGGGAGTTAAGAGGGAACATGACATAAGGTTTCCAGAGGGTGAGGAACATCTGCACTTTGAAGGAGATGTATGTGAAGATTAGATGGAAACCACTACAAGTCTGAAACATTTTCAACATTTATTTGCAATAACAACAATAGTAAACATAGGAAGGTTTACAAGCTACTGAACTATAGACGACAAAAGTGGCGACATAGCTTGCTTTTGAAAAGTTCAAACTAGCAGAACTACAAGTATCACCTAATAGGTCAAAATCTACAAAGGGATTCCCATTAGAATTTGAACTAGGAAAAAAATGGTACAATAGTTGGGATCATTTGTAGAAGGACCTAGAGATCCTACAACATAAACAAATACACCAAAGTTTGTGGAGGAGGTAGTTGCAAAAATAATGAAAGCAGATAAGGTAGTCGAGTTATTTCAAACAATGGCAATTATGACTCTAAATATGGGGAATTTAACTCTAGAGGTAAACACTCTGAAGAACAGATTGGCTACAAGGGAGAAAGATAAGACAATGTTAACACAAGAATTGGATGAGAGAAATTTCTCAAAGGGGAACAAGCATAATGTGGAAATCTAGAAGAAGAACAAGGCAGATGTTGAGTAGAAAAATGAAGTGTTCATTAAGAAACTATAAGATGACAATGAAAAGCTCAAGGGTAAGCACATCACAGATGAAGTCACAAGATGAAAAATTAGAAAATTTAAGGTAGAAGGCTAAAATCTAGGAAACCAAAAAAAGAAAGTGGATAGAGGCATTGTTTTTTCATAAGAAACAACAAGAGGCTTTGGATAGTCAGGTGAAGGCACTAACTAAATAAAAGAAGTAAAAGGAAAATGTTCTAACAAAATTGGAATTGATAAATCTAAAATATGTATCTCTATTGCAATTTGAAAAGCTTCGAAGAAAAATAGAAAAGGTAGAAAGAGAGCAATTAATGGAGGACAAAAAAAAATATTAAAGAACTCTATAACACTTGCAAGCACAATTAGAGAGGGCACAAGAATAGAAGAAGAGTTTAAATCTAGCTTGTATTAAGAAAATACTAAAGGATTATGAACAACTATTGCAGTACCATACCATGATGAGGATGAAGAACAAGATGAAGGACTCTAAAGTAAAATTTGAAGAATGGTGGGAGGTTGTAGAGGAATATTTTACAAAAGAGTTAGAGAAGAATTTAGCTCAGCATAAAGCTAATGAAAAAATTCTAAGGTACAAGTTGGAAGTTTATCAAAAGAATTTTCCAGAATTTATCTATGGCAATCCAACAAGTATAGAGGAATCGGGCCAAGATGAAGAAATAGAAACAAGGCCCGGTGGAACAACTTCGAAGGAGGAAGTCCAGATTAAAGAATCACATGACCTCAAAAAAGTGGAACAACTCAGGAATAGGTATAACCAAAGATACCACAACACCTTAAAAGAGGGGGTTAGGAAGAAAAAAAACCAAAGGGAATTTAGGAACAGGAAAAGGTGGAAGCTAGTTTAGCACCAAAAGAAGAGATATCCAAGATATAACATCTAGAAATAAAACCACCAATTAAATTAGTGGGGGAAGAGACTGGAATTATAGAACAAAATGTAGATATAGAACCATTAGTTTCTATGTAGATTAGGATTATAAAATTGTAGTAAGGAAAATAGATGTTTGAAAGGATATAAAATACTTTCATTTCATTTCAGTCATTTTACAAGGATTTTGGGGATGGAATCCAAAGTACAAAGGGGGTAATGTTAAAGGGGTAGGATGAGTATGTGATTTTGGATGAACAAGGTAGTTAGGATATGGACTAATCAGGGAACTTTCTTAGTTTGAATTTGGGATTCTTGTTGTTTTGATCATGATGATGTGACTTGGGATAGTTCAAAAGGTGACAAGGAGGAGAGAAGATGAAACACAAAGGTATGATGGATCTTCCACTGTATAGGGTTCATGCTCACATTTGCAAAGCATCTAGCCATGGTAGGCTTAATCTCCATCCCACTTGTAGGAGCAAGCTTCTTGGGAGCAACAACAGTGGGCATGTTCTACTTCTATTAGCTGTTCTTGGATTTTTTCATAGCAATGGGACATTGTAATCGGGAATTTGCTCCCAACTTTTTCTTCAAGCTTTTCCCCTTCCTCAAGTACTTCATCTCCACCCCAATGAAAATACAACAAACCTTCCTGACTGCCAAAAACCCCAATGTAGCACTTACATTAGTGATTGAAATTGCTCATTCTTGAGACTGTACATATCCAAAGCTCAAGATTGGTCACTTCATACATGACCCTACTAGACTCTAGTTCTAGACTCATGAGACTATTTTCAGCTTCAAATCCCTGAGGTTACATTCAAGAAATCCTCTTGAGCTTTGTGATCCATCAAAATTGTTCCAGCAGTTCAGAAAATAGGAGATCCCATCTCTAGAGATAAATGTGTCCACTGAACCTTGTAAAGCTCCTCTAGCTTGGGTCACATTTTGTTTTTGGCTGCATGTACCATTCACTTCATCATGATTCCCACATGAATCACAACACAAAGTTTGCACTTTCTATTCCTCTCTATGATCATCTTGGTGGCACTTACGACAAATCCATTCCCTCTCTCCATGCCACTATGCGCAAAGGTATGTAAATCAATCTATGGAAACTCCCTCTATAAACCCTAAACCCTTTGAAACCCTTAACCTAGCTATCATCTTCTTTGGAATGTATACTCCAATCTAGATCTTTTGTTACATCTGAATCTTCTTCCCATATCTTTGCGTCCAAGAATCCGTTGAAAATGTAAAGCTTCTTCAAACTATTTGAAAACTATGAATCCAACAAGGAATTTTCCGAAAGGTTTTATTGTGAATGTCCTCTTGAAAATTATGAATCGAAGCGGAATTTTCCAAATGGTTTTATTTTGAATGTCCTCTTGAATTTAATTATGAATCCAAGGGAAATTTTTCCAAGAATTTTTCCAATCTATGTAACTTACTTTGGATTGACTATTGATTGATTGCCGAAGGTGGTGATGGGGGGTTTGTTTTTTATTTTCTTTTGTAGGATGGATTGAAAAACCATATTTTGTTTTCTTAGTTCATGAGGTTGGTTTGGATTCAGTACTTCATTTGCTAATGAGTTTCATCAAATTCCATTCCACACCCTTTCAACACCGCTGGTTCGTGGCTTTGTTCATGCCTTTGTCTATGCCCTTGATGTTCTTGATGTGGTTTTTCGAAACTCCATTCTTGGGGTTTCAATACCACCTTCATCATCTCCATAGGTAGTTGTGGGTCATGCCTAGATTTGGTTTTCAGGTGCGAACTGTTGCTAAGTTGAATTGGTTTCTACATTTCTCCATTTTATACTAATATTATGCTAGTTGGTACCATGAACTCAAATCTTTTGTTGAAAGTTTTGAAAACACAACAGAACAAGAATTGGGTGTGTTTGAAATTTTTCCATTTTTGTAACATTATATGTTTGAAAGTTGGAGTTAAGAAATTTCACAACCAATAAATTGTTGTTAGTTGTCCAAGAAAAAATCTTTTTAAGTGCATGATTTTTGTTCTTGACAATTGCATCTCTTTTTCTTGTTTTTTTGGTGGGGTTTTTGCTTTCAATACTTTCTACCCTTTGGAAAGGAAAGTATCAACAATCTCATAAAACAGGCAATTTTGGATGTTGACAAAATGGGAGTCAAGGTCCTTGCACTTGACACACTCAATAAGGTTTAAAAACCACATTTTATTGCTCCAAAATTTCTCTTCATAGATAGCTTGGCTCAATGTGTTAGAAATCCCTTTGAAGATGTTGCTAAGAATGTAAATGTATATAATCCCATTTTGTAGTTCGGAAATATACACCCCATGGATTTTTATTAACAAACTTGATGCAATTTGGATAAGAAGCCCATGGCAACAAGAGTGTAAGGAGATGCATCAAATCCAATTTGATTGAGAACTAAATTGAGCAAAAGAATCTAAATAAAAAGTTCAAACAAAACTTTGAAAACTTTGAATGATTTGGAATCTTAGCTCTCTCTCCTGGTTGAAGGATTCACTCATAACCAACCCATGAATGAAAGTTTGGTTGGTTGGTGGGTCTTAAAAAATATTTACATCTTAGATTCTAGAGACCCAACTATACAAAACTAACCATAGATATTTCCTTCTATTATTGGTCGTTGGGAGTGTTTGATGATTATGTGATCTATTTATGTAAATGGAAGAGTTGAATGAGGGAAGAACACTATTCCTAAAATGCCAACCAAATCTTCAAATGCGAATATGTCATGGCAACATTTTGACTATTGGAGTCATATTGAATGGACTATCAAAGCATGTGACTGAAATCTTATTAATAAGGGCCACATCCAAGCTTGGTCATGTTGTTTCTTTGTACCTTGCCCACCGTGGAGTTAACTATTTTTTATAATTCCACTTAAGTCCTTCTTCACCACAACAATTGATATAGGTCAACACTAATCCGAGTTAGATTTTGTCATAGACATGGGTTTTAAGGATGTGGGCCAATATTAATCCAAGGTGGGTTTCTGTCATAGACATGGGTTCTGGGGAGGTGGGCATTAGCCACAGACCAAGCTTGGGTTCTCATTGGTGCCAAATTCCATCAATTTGTGGTGCTAACAGTTGAGGAAGTTCGCACTAAAGACTGTTGTTATGGAACTCTAGTTACTATGAAGCTCCCCAAGGATGTAAAAGGCCTTGATTGTTGTGAGGTGTGTGATCACTATTTACTTTGAAATGTAATGGGTTGGTTTTCTTTCCAACAAAATCATGTGCATACTTAGGGTTTAGGGGAGGGCCTCCCAAACCTACTTTTGGGAGTTTTGGGGAGGTTTATAAGAACTACTAGGTTGTGGATTGTGGCTAGGTTGCTAAGAGCCAATACATTAATGCCACATCAGTAAAATATTTTCTCGAAACCTTGATTATGATGCACATATATGGGAAGGGCTTAAAATCATCCTTATAGAGTAGTAGATGTGGCATTCATTATTTGGGTGAATGGATGGACGGATGGATGTAGCACACACTACCTAGGGGAGCGGTTCATGCATGTCATACAAGAGGAATGGTTCACACACTGGAAGGATGGACACATCATGAACTAGGCCTTTTCTTATTATCAATCTCGCAAAACATAATAATCAACAAGTTTTTCATTTGGATTTCACTTCTACATTGAAAATAGGACGATCACAGCTTCCCATCCTTCTTGTGAGACAAGGCCATATTAGAATTTTCAACCTCTCAATGTTTCTCCTCCCTTGCCATCATTCTTCTTATATATAATCTAATTTTTGCCCACCTTATAGAGAAAAATCAAGTAAACACCATGTCTTCTGAATGATCATTCAATAAGCATAATGACGCATTAGTCACTATATGATTCTTCATTTTGATTTCCTCCATGCATCATCTATATTTTAAACCCTTAGTCATTCATCCAATTGAATAACATTGAATGAAATTTTTGTGATGAGTTACTAGAAGTCATTAAACAACAAGAAACTAGTTGTCTCAATTTGACCCCATGGACTTTCTGTTATTTCAATTACTCTCCGTGAAACATGCTTTTATAGACCTCGCTTATATTTTATCATCATTTTAGTTAATTGGTTTTTTTTTCGTCAACTCAAATTCTGTAATCGATCCAATAACATGACATGGGAATGCACAATCTAAAATCCCCATAATGCGAAGTCCACATGACCCGACCACTACATGGATGATGGACAATCCTAGGATGGTGCGAAGTTAAACAATTTGGTGGCTGCCATGTCAACACATAAATAGAAGGTCACGTTCTAATTCCATCCCAAGAGACAATTTGGCGGTTGCTAGATCATCCATTTCACCATATCATGAAGACAAAAACTTTGTGAAAAAATGATTTGGCAACCGTGAGATCATCATTTCAAAATAGCTCAAGGACACAATTTGGTAGCCACCAAATTATTCTCTCAAGAAGGCTTCATCCTCATGATTTAGTAGGCATTATATAATGATATCAAAGAAGCTCAAAGTGACAACCTAGCAACGGCCAAATTGTTCCTTCAAAAATGGTCAAAAAAGATGACCTTGCAAGCACTAGGTAATCCTTTAGTTACCTTCACGAGAAAAGGACTTGGCGGCCGCTAGGTCATGGCTGTTAGGTCATCCTTTGTTACCTTTGTAAGAACATGACCATTTTGAAAGAACGATGTGGTGCTTGCCATTTTGGGGAAATGACTTGGGTGCAAACACACACAAAAAAGCCAATGAGTATAAGGTTGCAATCCTTACTAAGGCCCATGCATTTTCATATTTTGAATGTGGTTTCCATGTTTTGGGTAGGGCTACCAAAAATATGATAATGTTCATTGTAAAAGTTGAATTCACATGTGTTTCCATGAGTTTTCATAGAATGTGTAATTACTTGTATTTATGAAATGATTATTCTTAAGATAAATCAAATGTGTACATTTAAGAAAAAATACATAACTCAAAATTTCCTATTAAATATATGTTTGAAATCTTTAATAATAGATTATAAATTAAGTTGATCTAACATAACCTTCTTCAACATCATTCAAAATGCAACATAACATATTCACAAAAAAAACTAGTATTTGTACTTAAAGTGCATTAACCTTCATGAAATTGCAACCTTGTCCTCTCTTACAACACAAAAAATGTTTGTTCTTTTATGAAGTTTTTCATATTATGTGATTTTAATGGTCAAAAGCACATTCAAACCATTAAAAAGGATTAGTGTGGATCAGCAAACTAAATGATAGATTCAAGTTTTTCTCAATATGAACCTTCATATACATCAATGTATGGATATCCACAAATTTCATCAAAAATTGGTTCATTTTACATAGGATAAAAGAGGTTTTTGTACCCTAGTCAACATCCCACTGTTCACTCCTTATGTTGCACTAAATGACCAATGAAACATACTAGAATTGCACAAAAATTAGTGAGATACAAATTCACAAGCATAGAATTATTATGCATTTGATTTCATTATATTCAAATGCATACAACTTTAATTATGATGTTTCAAATTTAAAGGGGTACATAATTTTATTGCATTCAACACACTCATTGGTTCCTTTGTGTGTGATTGGACCCACTTGGAGGTTGCCAAGTCATCTTCTTGCTACCATTGTTAGAAAACACTCTCCAATATATTAGATATTTTAAGGAATGATAAAAATAATTAAATAAAAAAACTCCAATTGAATTTTTTTGTTGATCAAAATAACTAATACCTTGTAGTTTTCTAGAATATTATCAAATAACAAATGATAGCATCTGAATTGATTGCATTAATTTAAAAAATTGGTTGACTCTTGTATTTTAGGCTATTCGCTGAATAAAAACATTAAATTTCAAGATTGAGAGAAGCCATAGAAACATTGAATTCCGAAGATCTAGTTGATTTGTGGGAATCAAGGGATGATCATGGAAAATTTCACATCAACTATAATGTTTGTTTAAACCGATCTACTCTTTCTATCTATGGGGCCCAAGGACTAGAAAAGTGCATGATTATCTCACTAAAGACTATATTCCTTTCGTAATAAGAACGAACACTCTTTAGCCCAATTCCAACGTTGCAGAATTTTGAATTAGCTATAGGAAAAAGCTGCTTCCGACTAGTAAGCTAAATGACTATTAGATTGGAACATATTGGAAATGAAACAATCAATAATCTTATTATGAAGAGGGTGGTTTGTTTGAATGCAGTCCAAAATGCACAGCACTAAAATGATCAAGTTTCTACCCAAAGGCTCCCCATGTTTTTGGGGGGTGAGTACAATAAAAGCAACGAATCTTTTAATGCTAATGAAGACGATGTGGAAAGTTCATTTAATTTAGAAGACTTGTGACAAAGAGAAGGTCTGCCAAAAGGGCATAGTGATTAGCATGGAAGGGAATGTGATCTTCTAGATCTTGAAGGTATTTTCCTCGCAAAAGGTCATGTGATTACATTTAATCTAAGGGAAGAAATTCTAGACAAAATTCTTACACATAATCATGTTAGCTTGACCATTTTCTATTGTCTTGGAGACATCTCAGTGGTAATGACTATTTGGAAATAGTCGTTAGTTCAAACAATTATTGAGGGATTTTTGCTAAAAAAGCTTTTGGTTTCACATGATGAAAGTTACATCCCTGAAGTGGATGTGGAAGAAATGATTGGTGTGAAGAAAAAGAAATATAGCTTCCATAAGAGAAAATGGAAGGATATCATGTTTGTAGATTCCATCTCGAGGATAAAGATGGTGTTGAGCAAGGAATCTTGACATGGAGTAGGGGTGGTAATGTGTTGTTCCTTAAATTGTTGTCAACATTTCCTTCATCAAGTGACACTTCAAGAGAGGGTTGTTTGCAAAGTTGTTTAATACCTAATCATGGGGATTTCTAAGTCAAGTTACATGAGTTACAAGCAAGAAGCAAAAGAGGGTGTAAAACTCTACAACATTGAAATAAGGGGAATCAAAAGCAGTGAGCTGGAATGATACAAGTCCAATCAAACATTCAATCCTTGATTAAACAGTGTGCTAATGTAATACTACATCAAATGAAGGGAATTAAAGATGGGAGATAAAATGTCCATCTTTTTTTTCCAAATACCTAGAGGATAATGTGGGAGTGTAGCAACCAAATAAGGATGGAATAAGTCATTTTTGTTGTGTTGTATGAAGACATGTCACACTTCTCAATTAAAGTTTCATCTAATGGCCACTAGATCAAGTAATGCTTATTGTCTCGTTCAAACATTGTTTACAAGTTTATTTTTCACAAAGTTTTATAATCTTGCAATGTCTTGATTGTTTTTTAACCTAGTGACCACCGGGTCTACAAAGTAACATGGCCTTAATTAAAGTTGCAACATATATTTAACATTCTTATTTGTCATTTTGATATTTGGTTTCTCCTCACACTTGCAAATTAACAAGGAGTTGCAAGTTGGAAATATTTCGTAATTTGTTATGAGTTGGTTGAAAATGAAAAAACTCTGAACGTGGATGTGCAGAAAAGAGGATTTGTTTTTGCCAAGTGTACCATTTGTGAATCCTTGAAGGATTTGATATCCAAAGCAAGAAAAAATAACCCTTGTGTGAAGGAGCATGAGATTAAATTGAAAAAATATAATAGTCACCAAAAATTTTATTGGCGTTTATATCACACTTAGAGAGCTGAATTTGTGCAATCTAAAGAAGATTTATTATGTGTAATTCATGATAAGATGGACCAAACTAAAATAGCTCTACCCCGACTTCAAGTGAAAAACAAAATTGTCTCCAGGCTAGGGCATTTACCAATGACATTGATTGGAATGATTACTAATGGACATGGGGACAGAACTTTCCTTCAATATTTTAATGAGCTCTAGCCCAATGATCCTAATTTCATGATTGGGTTCTTTGTTTTTTTGTTTTGTAGGCTTGAAAAGGAACCAATTAAAGAGTCACAGGTTTTGTTTGAATTTGAACCCCAAAACACATTCTTCCAACAAATTCTACAAGGAAGTTCCCATTGTTTGAATCCATTGAAGCTTGTGGATAAAATTTTGAGTGTGAAGCCATTACCAAGGACGATACTTCTGCAAATGGACAATTGTGTGAAAGATAACAAAAATCATCACCTATTGGTGTTTCTTTCCTTACTAACTGCCCACAAAGTTTTCAAAGAAGTTCAATTGGGGTTTCTTGTGGTTGGGCACACACATGAAGATATCGATGGAAGTTTTGGATGTCATTGTCAATCATATGGAGATGCATTTGTTTCGGGTTTTTTGTGGACAAGGTAGGGTGGCTGATGATGCAGTATAAAATATCTCCTATTGATGTTTTGAGAAGCCCTAAAGATGGCCTAGCCATATGATTGTGGAAGGAGGATGACAATGGACAACCAAAACTACTAGTGGGGGTTCCAAATCTTGTTCCATTACACCCAATATGGGGAAATGATGAATTGAGGGTAGGTGAAAAGGAAAGCTTCATTAATATTGAAATTTCAAACTATATTGAATTTTGGAATCTTGGGATGTCAAAGGATGATTTGTATTCTAGAATTATGGGTCTTTATGTGAAATACTAGGAGAGCATTTTGGAGTTGTTATCAAAACCTATCCCATTGCAAAGTTATGTTTTGTTAGAAGACTTTTGGCCTTTTAACAATTGGAAAATCAATTATGAGCATGCATCCATTCCTATAGTTGTAGACGTTGACCCTGAAGATCCTATCATCCTTCCATACTATGACCCTAAAAACATGCACCCTTCTTTGAGCACTACTGCATACACACCTTTTCATGACTTGTTTGTTGGTAATTTAATTTTTGTGTGGCATGTAGACCTTACAGTTTATCCTATGTGGATGGGAAGGGCCAAAAGTGATGTTGTAAGAGATCAAGAGAATGATAATTATAAGAATGTCTATGTTCAATGGTGGGTTCCTATGAGAAAGGGAGCCAAGAATGATGAGGAATTGTATCATACTTGTTGGTTAAACAAATATAAGTGTAATCACATAAACCCAAAACAATGGGTTGAAATCTCTTGTGTCACATTTTATTTCTCAGCTAGAAGCAATGTAACTATTAATTTCATGATAAGTATTAATGTGACCCATGCATTTAAGGCAAAAACTAATCTTGATGTAGCTAAAAATAACTCATGTGCGTTATAATTGTAAGTTGAATTTTTTATGAACGTTAAGCATAAATGTTGGTGTTACTTTATGGTTGTTATAGTAGGTTTAGTCTTTTTTTCAAATGGTATTTTAATCTTTTGGAATATATTCAATTTCCTTATGTGCATTCATTGAGGAGAATATTAATGTTTATCTTCTTTATAAACATTCCAATGTGCCGACCTTTTGTCAATATGGACATTACTTGTTTTAAAATCTCATTTAAAGTGTGCATGAAAAACTACTATAAAAGTGATGTGTGGAAATTTCCTTTTTAATCTCATGGGTGGATGAAATTTATGTTGACATTAGGTGGCATTAGTGATAAATACAAAAAAAAAGTTGCACTCATGTACTTAAATTTATGATTTGTCGTTAGCAAGGTGTAACCTTCACTAGATGACCGGTTCAATTTATATTGAATTTGACGAATTTTAATTTGAAGATATTGTTTGCAATTGACAATAGGAGGACATATATAATTATTCAAAATTGGGTGAGCATCACATTGGTTAAACTTGAGTTTACAAGTTTGAGTTGACTGAAAACATGTCGATATTACATGTTCTTGTGCATATTTTATGAAAATTAATTAAAATATGCTTGAAATTCTAGTAATTTGGAAACCATTAAACATCATATTGAATCTGAATGGAAATTCAAGTTTTGAATTATGAAAATGCATGTTGGCATGGTGGCAATTCCTCCTATGTGGTGGCCATTAGGTCAATTTCAACATTTGCACCATGTTGAATTTGATGTCAAATTCATTTTTTCTAGAAAATTAATGAAGTTACATGAAAACTTGGTTGAAATACATCTTATTTGGTGGCCACTAGATGGGTTTTGTTTTCTAGCTTGTTAAGTTTGGTGTCAAATTCAGGTTCTTGTTGAAAATTTATGCAATTACATGAAAAGATGGTCAAAATACATCCTATTTGGTGGCCACTAAATGGGTTTTGTTTTCCAACTTGTTGAGTTTGGTTTCAAATTTAGCTTTTTGTTGAAATTTTACGCAAATTACATGAAAAAAATGGTTGAAATATATGTCTTATTTGGTGGCCACTAGATGTGTTTTGGCCTCCCTTTGTGTATTGAATTAAGTCCATAATTGAAATTAAAGTCTAGAATTAATTAAATATGTGTTATGTGATGAGGAAGAAAATGTGAGAAATGAGGACGAGCAAAAGTGAGATGAGAGGAAGATGAAACGACATTGGGGCAAGGAGAAATGAAAGAACACAAAAAGAACCCTAACTAACATTTCTTTTGTTTTTTCTTTGTCCATGGGTTTTCATCTTGAACGTTTTCATCCCATGGGTGTTCATCCTACGGGTGTTTATCCTACATATCTCCTTCCAAGGGGATTCCATTCATTGGGCTTTCATCCACATGTTTCCATCCCCTCACTTACATCCTATGAGTTTTCATCCCCAAGTCTATCCCATGTATTCATAAATGTGTATAATATAATATAAAATAATGATAACATATTATTGAAAATGAATATGAGGAATAATATATTATTAAATAGGAATACTAGGTTGAATAAAAATCATGCACATTGATGTGAATAATATAATATTTGAAACAATTTTTAATTGTAACAAAGGATTAATAAATGTTATAAAAGTGGTATTTGACCATATCTTATACTAAATATTATTGCTATTTCACTTCTTAATATTGTCATATGAATATTTCACTTGAAATACATTGGTATGATTGACATTATACTATTCCAATTTTAATATATATGAAATTCTACTTAATATGATACTCTATGTTAGTTAATATTATACATGCCAATGTACTACTACATTACAACAATAATATATTAAAAATTGAGTAGACAAATACAATGTATTATGCATGTGTAATGATTTAGGCCTAAATTGTGCATAAGGTTTATAGATGGATAGATGTATATGTATGTGTGGATGTGTGGTTGTATATGTTGTATATATATGTATGTGGACATGTGTGCATTTGTTTGTGTTTTTTATTGTTTATATGTATTAAAAAAATGTGTGTGTTGAAAAGAATACATAAAGTTCAAGATAATTTTTTTGGATATGGGTTACATTTGGATATTTGCTTCTTTTGTGTGGAGGGCTTATTATTATTTTTTTATGAGTGTGAGTGTAGGTGTTTATGTTGGTTTGTGTGAGTGCTTCATGTGAGTGTTTCATGTGAGTGTTTTGTGTGGATATTATGTTTGTATGTTTATAAGTTTGTACGTTTGTTTGTTTGTATGTTTGTGTGTTTGGGTTTAACATTTGTTTATGATGGGTTTAACAATTTTATGATGGTGATCTTGGCTTTGCACTTTGCATGTTGACATTATTGTTGCTAATTCCTTATGATCCAATACCATTATCTCACAAACCTTTTGAAACAATTCATAAGTCAATAATGTCAATAATCCATAGTAGTGACATACTCTCAATTCGATTCAAACATACGCGTATTTTACGTTTTTTTGGGCTTTTTAAAAAATACTTGAAAATAATTTATACAAAGGCCAATTTTCAAGCCTTTGTATTTTTATAATGTTTTTTTTTAAATACTTGAAAATACTTCTTTTTGAGCACCTTCGAAAAATACTCGTATTTCGTATGTCACTACTATGCAATAATCAATTATTTAGTAAGTTAAATAGTATAACTTATATAAATTATGAATGAACAATGCAAATTTTAAAAATGCACATGAATCAAAATAATAATAATTATCATCTTACAAAAACTTGATCAAACAGATTTATTTTCCAATGGAATAATTGGCAATCAAACAAAGATTCTTTTGATAATAGGTAGAAAAAACAAATGGAAAATAATTAAAAAATTCTTGACTTAAATGCTCCTAGCCTACTAACTAATCCTACTAATAACTAATATCTAAGATGTTTAGTACATATATGTTTTATTTATAAAAAACAATTCCTTGAATACAATGTATTAACATTTTTTTAATATTTTATATTCTGGTTTTCAAGATAATATAAAATTAATTAAATTAAAATTTTAATCCAACAACAAATATACGGGACCCTACATTTTTATTCCCATATTTTGTACATTCAAAGAAGAATGTTCCCTACTTTAATCAAAGGTTCAAGATAATAAATCTTTTGTTGTTAGGGAGGCCATTCCTTGTATATTTTACAAAGCACTTTACATAATTTGGCACACCATTTTTTAATATTTGGCTATAATCATAAAATATCTGGCATCTTATATTCTAAAAAGATATTTAAAATTTTAAAAAATAAGTTATTAAATTAATATTTGCAAATAACTCATTCAAAGCTTTAACATCAACTCCATGCAAGGTGTAAATATTTCGAGTTTTGTCAAAAGTGTGCATAAAAGCTTGAATTGGTTTTCTTTCTCATGTAGGCAAAATGAAGATGGCAAGGCAAAAATCACATATCTTATCAAAATCAAACTCTAAACCACATTGGTTATTTCATTCAACTCCAAACTTCCCTTCATCTAGGTTTCAATATTCAACTTCAATTCACCCATTTATGAAACCCCTAATTCAAATTGACTATAGATAAATGACACGTGTTTTTAGGGTTGTTTTACAAAGGTTCAAAGGTTTTCTTTGATGGTTTAGGGTTAGGGTCTTGGAGTTAAGGTTCAGGATTTTGGTGGTAACCTTTAAAGTTGTTGTGTAAGGGTTTAGGATTTGACAATGTTGTAGCTAAGGTTTAAGGTTTAAGGTTTAAGTAAAAATAAAAATAAAAATAGCATTATAAATAACATTATAAATAGCATTATAATTAAAATTTAACTCGAAGTTGAAAGTAAAATTAAAATTAAAAAACATGTGGCACGAAAATAACCCCAAAATCTTAACCCTACACCCAAATGCTTGAATAATGACAATTCAACTACATTTATCTCACAATATCATTAAAAATAGTTTTTTTTTACAGATATGTGCTGATCTTCATAGAAATATTTTGGGTGCGCATGTTCAATACAAAAAGTTTTGAATAACCCCTTTAATTTTACTTTAGAAAAATCACACAAAGTTCTCTTTTCACTATGTAATGGAAATATGATTTGTAAAGCATTAAACTAGAAAATCTATATATTTGAATAATTAGTTCATTATTATTGTGTCATGACATTTCAATTGGCTTCTTGGTTTAGGATCTTTGTCAACTAACTTCCAAAACACGAGTACTACTATATTGAATAATGGTAATTATGGCAATTTCAGAATAAAAAAGTCCTCTGAAATATAGGCAACTTTGGCACATTTTTTCCACAAAAGTCCTTTGTATGAGTCACACTGGATGTTTTTTTTGTTGCCAAGTGACAAAACTTCCCCATGGAAAAAAACCGCTGTTGGGAACTGCTCAGCTATCTTCACCAAAGCTCACACCTGAGCCAGTTCCAAAACCTGTGCCACCACTACAGCCCACCAAGAAGACTGCTCCTGCTGCCTTGAAACTGATAGATCTGATTGCGAAACAAGTTTGCACAGCATAAATGGTGTGGAAATACATACATGGAAAAAAGAGAATCACTTAACAGTTTGTCATTATCACCCAGGCTATGCTGTTTTCCATGATCGTTCCAAAGGGGTGAAGAACTTTTATGCCTGCTTTTGCCATTGAGTTTATGTCTAGATATCAAAAGAATTGTCCCCATGGATGAGTAACAATGATCTTTCTTTCAAGTGTTTATTTCATTCCTGTCAAAAAAAAACTGTCCTCGTGGATAAGTAGCAATGCAACTTCTTTTGGTCTAAAAGTCATCACCTTACTTGAGACAATCCACTTCCACAAAAATCTGGGTTGGATCTTTCTTTACAATCCTGAAACATGTAGTCATGTTTGTTTGTGCAATGGACTTGCTGTGACGTACATGTGGAGGACTTTGATCAGTTTTGGAGCATTCCTACCTGTGCCTCCAGCTGGCATGATGGCAACGTAGATGACAGTGAGTAGCTGTGGAACACAGCTTTTCAGCACCTTCATGGGATCATAAACAGATGGCAGGATGACGAGTTAAAGCTTATCAGCCAGCCTCTAAACCTCCATTCTCCTCTAGAGAATATCATCACACAAGAGTCCTTCCATTCTCCTCGAGAGAATATCATCACAGAAGAGTCCTTCTGCTCATTGACATGCAGTATTTTGTGTGACTGCACAACCGACTCTACTCATCTGGATCAGTTTTCTTCACGATGTTGAAGAATTCGAGTTTGCTGACTGCAAGAAAAAACATCATAATGATTAATGATATGCATGCTAGTCGAGCTAGATGTGGTGAACATTGATGTGGTGAATGAAGTGAACTATATGTAACCAAATGAAATGTAATAGTTTTTATCATCATGATGATTAAAATAATTATTGATTTCTCAATAAATTTATTATGTGAGCTCACTGTGGAATATATTGTTGAAATTAATATGTTAGTATTAATTTAAAATATTATAAAAATAAAAGTTTAATAATAATAATACTAATTTAGTTAGATGTTTCAATCTTTTTGTAGAAATATCATTATAGTATTAACATCTGGTGGCCACTAGATGTTCCAAATGTTATAATTTGATGAATTAGGTACCATTTTTCTTAAAACCTAAGTTCTAGGTGTTTTGATGGAAATTTATTGTAAGATGTTAATTGTGGTCAAATTTTGTTCATTAACATCAAATTTGAAAATATTAAGTTTAGAAAAATGGAAATAAAAAGAATTTTTATGTCCATCATATGAAAATTTTATGGTTTTGGGTCATTTAACAAGGTGAGTTATGTCCAAAAATAACATTTAAGTCCAAAATTAGTTAAATATGTGTTACGATTAATTAATTAGTTATATTTTTAAAAATATTTATTAAATGTAGGTTAGGTAGTAGATAGTAGGTAACTTGGTTAATCTGTAATAAGTAGAATAACTACTAGAGGTATAGTAGGTAGCTAGGTTATAAGTTAAGCAAGAGGTATTTTATTTTGTGGGTATGTTGTAGTGTTTTTGTATTAATTGATTAATTAATTAGCTATGTTAAACAATTAATTTACTAAATGTAAACTAGGATATTAATTTATTAGGTAGGCTAGGTAGTAGATAGTAAATATGTAGTTTAGGTAGTATGTGATAAGTAGGATAGGTAGTAGGTAGTAAGTAGTTAAGTTAAGTAGTAGGTATTTTATTGTTGGATATATGTAGTGTTTTTGTATGGGACAAAGGATGTGATAGTATTGTAGTGTTGTAGTGTTTCCCTTTCATTAAAATTGTCCCATATCTTTTGTCTACAACTTCAAACTTATAAATTATATAAATAGGTGAAGGAAAGGACTAGATTCATGATATGCATTCTAAATATTCTTAAAACTTACCCCACATTTTCATATATTTTGGACAAATTGCATAAGTTTCTTAGATGCTTGTTAATGCATTAGATTGCACTTCTACAAGGTGTGTCTCACACAATATCCAACAACCACCTATCTGGAGGTAAGTTTTCATTTTTTGACCAAGAAGCCTTACACATATCATCCCATCCTTGGAAACAAAAAACCTCATAGAAGGAAAAAAGACAATTGTCTTCAAACTTGATGGATGCTCCTCAAAAGGAACCCTAAATAGTAAGACATCACCCCAAACTGGACAATCAATACAAAACCATGGAAGAGGTTTGATAATGAAGACATCTTTCAACAAATTATAATGGAAATTTAATGCAACAAATGGTAAAAATGTCAATTCAAACCTCAAAATCATCTTATAACTTGATTAACATTTTGCACATAGTGGAGAACAAAATTTCAAATGCACATAGGAGGTAAAGATGCAAAAACAAATGAGCGCAAACAACATATACAATAATGTCCATTACAACTTTGAAGAGAACTAACAAATGTATTTCCACTTGTAATGAGCAATGTTGAAGAAACTTGAACACCACCCATAATTAATTTTTGACAAATGTTATGTAAGGTAATAGTGTCCTTTTCAAAAAAATGTCGTCTCTCAATTTTTAGATTTCATTAAATCAAATACTTTCTACATTTTTGACATTCTTGTGTAAAATCTCATAGATCACAAATAAAGTTTGGTTGCAAAGCCTTATTTTAATATTACATGAACCTCATAATCGTATCAAGGAAAAAAAACACATTTAACACATGTTTATTATGAAAAAAAAGTCCATAAAACATTTTATGGATTGTGGTTAAAGATCTTACATCACTTTAAAAGTCCATCTTGTAGTGAAATGATGAAATTTTGTCTTCAAAATTTTGATTTTGATTTTATAAGTGTTATAGACTAGTTACATGAGTCCTTTTTCAAAAAAATTGATCATATCCCAATATATATTGTATCAAGTTTAAAGGTAACCACCCAGAAACTACCCTTGTGACACCAAAAAATGGACTAGTAGGTTGCATTCACCTTTTCATGGGCCATTACAAGTTGTGAAAGGCATGACTTGGGATCCAATAAGATCCTTTCTCACAACCCAATCAAATGATAATAGTGTAATCATTTTACACACTAGCAATTAGGGCTTAGTCTAATGAATTGAAGGACCATATGATTAAAAAAATGTGATTGCATTGAGCTAGTTTTTCCATATGCTTGGATCCATATCAAGGGAGTGATTTGTCTCATGAATATGATTATGAAAACATGATGTTATACATCCACATATCCAAAGAATTTTTAGGATGACAACAATGTTTTTCATTAATGTTAAGATTTTTTTTTCAAATGATGTTTATATGTGTGATCATTTGTAGCAAAGCACAACTTGCTCCCATTGTTCAACATTTAAAATCATGGATTTTTTTTGCTAAAGACAAGATCCACATTTTTCAAACAATTGGGATGGTGACCATGTGGCCATTTCATTGCAACACTTCTTTATGACATGTATGCATTAGGTGTAAGGTGTGTGGTTGGTTGTTCAAAACTATGGTTTTGCAATTGATTGATATTGACATTTAAGGGCATTGGGTAGTATAAAATATATTATTATGTGAATAGTAATGAATAGTAGTGAATAATGAACATTGAGGAATCAAAACTTTAAAACTTTAATATTGTTGAACTATCATCCAAGTTCACTTTAGTCATGACTCATGAGGACATCAGTAGACCTAGTTGCTATTTGCAACAATATTATCATCAAATCATTAACTAGTAAAATCAAACTTCACCAAATTGCTAAAACATTGACCCTTCTCTCACAACCTTGTTTCTAAATTACTATTAACAAGTCCATGTTGCCACTTACAATGAAAACATGAACTAAAACTATCACCATCATTATATGCAAACAAAACATATAGCCATCTAAGCAATATCGTCACTTGGTATTTTGCCACCTCAATCCACCTAGCTTAGAAAATAAGGGCTAATTTAGCAATAATGAAAAAACAAAAAAAACACATTGATGCAAATGCATAAAATCAATAGGAACAAAATAGGGAGTGTTGGCAAAAGGAATATAATTAATGAACAAATGAAGAACAAATTGAGAACACCACTAGGACCTTTATTGAGAACATGTCGGGGAACAAAACTGGGCCTAGAACCAAAAGTTCTTCAAGTTTCCCCTTCTACCCCAATACATAGCAAAAAAATTCAAGCTTGTAATATTCATATCTATTGACCTCATTGGATGCTTAGAAAATATTATTGGGTGTGTTCAACAATCCTCCTCATGAAAACCATTATATATATTTTATTTATTTTATTTTTGAAACAAACATAATTACTTTTCATCAACTTATTGCTAGGGGCAATGTTATAATTTATGGGGGATATGTTGCTTGCACTTCTTGACTTTTTTCCATTCATAACATCATATGGTTGAAAATAATCACATATAATCAAGAATCTGCGAAACTTGAATGAATGTCATGGAAAAAATGAACAAAATGTGGGTTGTTTCAAAAAACCAAATACCTATCATAATTCCTATTGTTCACGTGCCCTCTAGATGCACTACAAAAATATCTTGTGGGTTTTCCATGCCTAGTTAAATCAATAGTGATAAAAGGTCAATGAAAATATTCACACCATTGATAATTTACAAATTGATAACTAGCCCCTAGATACAGTAAGAACCTACCTTCTTCGTTGTTCTCATGGTTGAAAACAGATTGCATCCCATGACATTGTTTGAGATGCCTTCACCTTCAATACAAAAAACAAAGGGTTTCATGGAAATCATGTGAGCATTTATTCATCTCCTTCCATCGCATTCCTTTGAATCTTTTCATTGCTTGGGTTGACATTGTTTTATTAATTAATAACATTTGCATTTTGGTTGATGTGGTCACTGCCAATCTCACTCGAATAAATTTGGTTTCATACGCTGCTTTATCTTGTGAAATAATTGCGATGGTGGTGGTGTGACTGAACAGGGAGTGACCGAACAAATAATCTTTTAAACTTTTATAGTGTGAATGCTATTTTTGTTTTAGGGTTTAGGTGTTAAATCGCCATCAAATTTATGCATGTAGACGATGGGACTTATCTTTTGTCAATAGCTGTGAGTTGGAAGATTTGTTATTTTGTGAGACAGGGTGTTAGCTAAAGATGGATGGTGAAGCACGATTCAAGGGTGCAAGGAAGAGAAGAAGAATAGGAGGTTGGACGAGGATAAGAAGGGGGGGATTCGAAGGAGGAAGAGGCAGGTTAATAAGCAGAAGAAAGTGAGGTTCTTTTGGTGGTGAGAAGGCGCTTGCAGGATAGATAGTTGCTGTGTTTTCTTAGGAACTTGCATAATAGGTAACTACTGTGTTTTCTTCTGCTGCATCAATAGCTATATGATGGCCAACTCTGTGTTTTGCTTAGAACCAGGACTTATCAAGGGTTGATGCTGAAGAAAGATGATGCTTAAAGGTGGTCTGAGCTGTAGAATCAGAAGCATGTAGAAATCTGCATTTGTAGGGGTTTGGGAAGAACTTACTTGGGTTATCCAGTGGGTAGATCACAATATTGGAGTGGGAGCCAGAAACCTCTTTGTGGGTATCCTTGGGACTGGGCAGAATGTGAGAGAGAAAGAGGATGGAAGAATTAGAGCCAATATTCATAGATCCATGCCTTTCTGAGAATTTTTCCCCTTTTTGAGTAGTTGTAAAACATCTTGGCGTACCTTGTTCGGTTGTTGAGAAAAACCCAAAAGCTGATCTATGTCAAGTCTTAGCACAACCACTTGTGTGCAGTGATACATGTAGTGGGGGAAGAAGGAAACCAACAGTTCAACACAGACCAAATGAACAATGAGAGCTCTGACTTCAAGCCAGACCTTACTAGCATTTTACGTTCACAATGTAGCAATGTTGCTGCTGCTAGCCGTAACGAAAGATTACTATGAATGTAGCAAAGTTAGATAGGTTAATAGAGTGTGTAGTTCTGTAAGAATTGTCTGGTAATGGAAGATCAAGAGATGTAGGATCCCAAAACTAGACCACTGTAATGATGTGTGTGTGACAGCTAAGGAGTTGCTGACCTTACATAAAGAATAAGGTTGTGTCAGAAGCAAATGTGTTGTGGACGTTCTCTTTTGGTATCAAAGCTTGGTTCAGATCTGGTGACAGTAATAGGACTTATGTGTGTTTGGGTATGACGGTAGTGGAACTAGCATGTCATCATCTAGTGCAGATGAAGTTAGTACAGATGAGATAACGCAGGAAATTCGTGAACAACGAATAGTCATTAGGTTTGATTATCCAAGGGGGCAGGATGGACCATAGATAGGAGCAATAATTCTACATTTCTTGGGCTTTGGTGTAGTTACAATTATAGGAATAGATCCTGATGAAGCCCAAATTAGGGATGTTGCAATAGAAGTAGCTCATAATGGCTTTTACACACGTGTTCAACTTTGGTTGAAATTAAGGGATGGAACAAAGGGATGGGGGTCGACCTCAAAGCTACAGATACAATATTACTACACTTCATACCTTGTGTAGAATTTCACCTTCATTTCCTGAAAGGCAACGTATTTTTCCTAGAGTAGGAGACGTTTAGATTCCCAAGTTTGTTGTTTCACCTAACCATTTTACCAGATTATACATCCTTGGTATAGAAAACTTGTTTCAAATTGGAGATCACCTTCTCAGGGTGGAACACTATGGATCAAGGTCTCGTGTCATAAGTTGGAGAATATGGCGCAATCTGGAAGAAAGGTGGCAGTTCCAACAAGAATCCACAAATGAGCAAAATTTTCCACTTTCCCATCTGATGTTGTACCATTAAGACGAGTAGCAGAAGGAGATTAGTCTGAATTTGCAAATTAAATCACGTAACATTGGTTCTTCTCAAACTCAACACGAGCAAAATAGGCTAAAAAACTGGACAAGATTATGGTTACCTGAA
>Ga0209208_10000790_pt1 | contig 42953 bp, 30 predicted proteins | sample S1TSphfallax_3_FD_187694 | JGI IMG/M metagenome (GOLD analysis project Ga0209208, IMG submission 187694) | Host-associated microbial communities from peat moss isolated from Minnesota, USA - S1T2_Fd - Sphagnum fallax MG (SPAdes) (version 2) | ecosystem: Host-associated > Plants > Peat moss >...
CATGTGAAGTACTATTCCTAATATGAAACCTTGAAATTGTACTATTTTCAATTTATTTTTTTGGTCAAGCACCAGTAGTGGCATCAAACTTGAAAAGTCCCCTGTTATGAATTTCTTTGGTTTTATGCACCATAACTTGTCATAAAGTTTCATGGCTAATTTTCTTCCTCACACACATATATGAACTAGCATGATCTGCCTTATAAGGATAACAAGTCTAGGCGATGAATTATACTAGCTCATTGTGTTAGTTTATTGGCCTTGCCTACCAAGGCAAGGATATTGTGTTTAGATTCATTATAGGGTATAGTAGCTTAAGGGATTTTGACCCCTAGGTAACAAGTCTATTTCTATATGAGGATTTTTGAAAGATGATGTTTTGGCTTGTGTTGAAACTTGAGATTAGTTATAGAGTTATAATATCTTGATATTTTTGTTTCTTGTAGAGGATGTTTTGAAGATTTTATTTTTGCATGGTGAAATATTTGAGTCTTCATAATTCTTCTTTTGCCTTAAGAAACTTTTAATTGTAAATGGCAAGGCCACAGTGTGACACTCCCCTTGATTTCCTTGTAATTCTTGACAAAGGACTCCACATGTAGGTTACCCCTTCTACTTTTCTGTCACCCTACTTAGGGCACTACCTATCTATGTATCATAGGTAAGTAGGTAGGGAATGTAAGTGGTTACTACATAGATAGGTAAGGAGGTAAGACAATTGGTTGCTACTAAATGGGTAGATGCATGTGGATGATTGGTGCATAACTAATCAATATGGTTAGCTATGGGTCAGGAATACAACAAAGAAGTGTATCATGTCCATAGTCCATCCTACATGGTGCAGTGGTGCATGTTAGTTCACTTTGGTCATGTTAACTTGCATATGTTTATCAGCTTCAGCTTACATTCCAGAACTCTTCTATTTCAGCTCAAAATTACCATAGTTGCATATACTAAAAGTCAAATCACTGGTCAGTGGTATGGATGGGGTATCTCCACTAGTGATATGAAAGGAATTCCTTCTAATAAAGAATTTATTAATTAATTATTCCGACATATGAATGTTTTGAGCATGACAATGAAAGGATGTTGAACTCATCCCAAATCTAAATGGATTTGCACTTGTAGAATCTCCACATGTTTGAAATTCTACAAGTTCGCATTTTTCTTTAATACCTAATTTGGTGGGAACCAATGATTCTAGATTTATGGCATGCCATCCCCATACACTTAAAGCTTTAAAAATGCAAACCCAACTTGTAGGTACCTATTTCACTTGAATGTTGGATTGATAAACAGATTTTCAACACAAGCTTTTTGCCACATTTCATAACCTTCAAACATGAATTTACAAATTACTCCACACCCGTAATTACCATCATTAGACCTACACTTGTTCACCCAACAGCATGGTCACATTATAGGAATTCAAACCCTTTTATTATTTACTCATGTGACATTTCCTTTCAACCACCATTTCAACCTTCATTGAGAACTCCAGTACTAATCATGTTCCCATGGATATTTTCAAGCAATAACATAATCTCCCCAAACCTACACAAATGTGTCACAAATTTAGTAGTATAATTAACACCAGTACAATATAAGCAAGTAATTTATTGATCTAAACATTCACTCTTAGCATACTCAACTCAAATCCACCAACTTAAAAGCATCTCAATTCGGCCTCTACCATTGTTTATTACATCCAACACATTGTTAATTATTCTCCCATTGCCACCCATACCCATGAAAAATTGGAGAATATAAAGTGAGGATGAGCTAGGCCAATCATTACAGTTGGCCCACGAAAAGTAGTCATTTTCTTTCACTGGCCCCCCTATTGTAGCTTGGCTTATCCTATGCGTATCTTCAGGCTTGAACCCAGTTTCACACTATGTAAAGGTTATATACTTCATCCAGAATAGTCTGTACATGCCATTGTAGTGCTGGCAGTGGAGAATGCTACTAAACACCATCAAATTGCAAACTACACTAAAGTTAAAATGAACAAAGAGTTGTACTTAACATTCAAACGTTGGACATGGAAATCCAAACTCCAGACCTGCACAACCATGGACTCATCGGCCATGTTCTCAATTCAAGGAGCTAAAATCACAAGAATTTTAAAGTAAATAGTCTTGAAATTTGAGTTTTTTAAATGTTTCAATCTCATAAATTCAAGTTGGTTTCAAAGTTGCATTGTGAAATATTGTTAGATTTAAATACGGTCATTAATTCTAGCCAATGTTCTCATTAACTATAATTCTGAATATGTATGGATGCCTTCCCATGGTACATCTAGATTGTTGCATTGTAATATTGTGGTTTATTTCTCCAAATTGCAACAATGTAAATTTCATCTATACCAATCCACACTATCTTCATCAAACATCGAATTCACAAAGACATGTATTGAACATTTTTGTACAATGTTTTTTCCAAAATAGGGTCCATTTTTTTAGGCTTTCGAGGGATGTACTTCCTTTTGCATGTGGTAAAATAAACATGGATCAGTTAACTGCACTAACAAATGAAGCATAAACTTGGTTTAACAACAAAAGTTGCACAAAAGATGGCTTCATGGCTTACATGGAATTTATCAGTACCATGTTTGTGACTCATAACTAGGGGCCCAAAGATCTAGAATAAAATATGGCCATTGACCACCCAGCTTGAAAATAATTGAAAGTTCATTAAAGTTTTCCTTAAAGTCATCCTATCTTCATCTATCTTTGGGCCTTTTTTCATCCCCTATCCCCTCTTTGAGTGAAGTCCACAAAGTAAGGAAGTTTTATTAAATTTGGGTATGAAAGGCTCAAACTCAACATTTAATACACAAGGTTTGACGTAATTATAGTATATGCGGGCTTTGCATATCCCTTTATTTCAATTAGCATCCAATATTTTTGATGTTGCAACATGGCATGTTTTTTTGTTATTCTTTTCTTGGTGTTTGTCTTTTCCTCCATGGGGTGGTGAGAAAGGCTGCCAAGAGACTCCCACTTGCTTACGTCGATACATGGGTGGCAACTGGGAGGCATTATAGGAGAAGCACACAATTAGAGCATTCGCTTTAACTTTTCACAAATGTTTGGAGTTGACTCTAGATCCTGTCCCACCTCCATTAGCATGTTTACACCACACACATGCCCTTGTTCATGTGTAGGAGTACGTTCAAGTAATAAGTGCATTAATTCTGAGCACACTTGCAACCCTTTCTAATGAAACCACAGGAGTCCTTCGCCTTCTCCACCCACTTGCTGAGGTTGATTTCCCCCCTTTCATTGATGATTTCCATCTTAAGACAAAAGTTACTTTAGATCAAAAAACGTTGGTCTCTATTTTGGTTCGTTCATCACATCTTTCTTCCGATGGCCCCTCAAGTATGGTGTATGAACTTTTATGAGATTGTTTTGTCCCCAATGATTTTACGAGTGGTTTCAACTTCTTTTTCAAAATATGTGGGCACATTGCTCAAATTCATGTTCCACCTTTAGTATTACGTTTGTTTTTTGCATCTCCATTATTAGCATTGGAGAAGCAATGTGGAGGCATATGTCCCATCACAATTAGTGAAGTGACTTATTGTTTAATTGCCCACATTTTGGCTATTTAATTTACGAATATTTTCGGAACATTTTAATTTTCATCAATTTGGTGTAACAATTCGTGGCAGGTGCGAAACAATGGTTCACAACATTCAAACGATGTTAGATTTGCACCCAAATTGGGTGGTGCTATAGGGGGATATTTGTAACACCTTCAATTCAATGTCACGATCAGCCTTTTTCAAAAGTTACGATCTTTGCCTAGTTCTTTGGATTAGTTTTTCCTATTTTTTCATCGTGTCTATGCATGCCCATCCCCATTGTATTATTATCAAGTTTCTTAACATGGGGATATCATAGTCATTTCCTCAAAGTTAAGCACATAACAAAGGGACCAATTGGGATAACCATTGTTTGTTTTGGTTCACCTTCATGCTTTTCACCCTACAGTAGCAACCCACCCTACTTGTGTTTTCCTTTCCTTAACAAATGATACACATATTGTAGGTCCCACATTATATGTGTTTCTTACGTTTTTATGATTGTCGGAGGAATTATCAACATTAGTTCTTTTAGTGTAGCCAACAAAATGTGTAGCTTGGTCTCCTCAAAGGTTGGACCATTTTATATCACTTCCTCTTAGCTTTCTTATTCATGACTCAATTTTTTGTATTTTGGGTGCACCGGCAGGATCCACATCATTTGTTGAGTCATTTGTGGCTAAGGTTCTCCATGAGGATTTCGAGACGATAAGTAATCTCCCTATGCTTACATATCCCCATGTGACTTTTGCGATGATTTCGTTGTGTTATGTCGAACACTTGGGCTAGTTGCTTTGTATAATGTTCCCATTTATAGGTATTTTACAACATTATATTGAGTTTGATACTTGTACCATAGCTATGTTGGAGAATTTACTTGGTGCAAGATATTTTGGTGGTTCTATCGGTCCCCTAATTCATCATCACACAACTTTTTTTATTTCTTCAAACGAGTTCAACCTCTTTTTTGGACTACTATCCCCACATTCTTGGGGTGTTGGGCACTAATTGCTCCTGCATTTTTCACTCGTTTCCAACAAGATGATCGCGTTATTCTTCTAAATGTAGTAACACATGTTGAAATCGACATTTCCCCATTCCAAATGGCATTACAAGATGTCGGAGCCATGTTACCCCAAGGTGTTTGCTCTCATGTCCCACCTTTTGAAAGCCTAATGGTTCGATTATACCCCCAGTTATAAGCTTCTTTGGTGGATAACTAACACAAACAAAAGTCTGCTTCCCTTCTAGTAGACATTCCTTCAAATATTGTGCAAGCACATTTCTACTCATGTGCAAGTCCAAGGGCATGCGCTTAGTTATTAACTTGTCCTACCACACCAACATTTCATTTATCATCGACCCACCTTTTTACAACATTACATACTCATTTTGTCTTGCCACATCCTATAGTTGCCCACCTTTCATGGTGTTATTGTGGTCATACCATTGACAATCTAGGTACCGGTTTGCTTTGATGCCCCTATGGGAGTGAGTGTATAGCAGTCCACAACACACTTTGGGATATTATTACAACTAATAATTTGGATAGAAAAACACATGTTCAAAAAGAGGTTTCTCACCTTTTCCTTCACCACATTCAATGACAAATGGATATTTTTATTACTAAAAATGACTTCCATACTTTGATGGACCTTGTCATTGCTAACCTAACTCACACAAATATGGTGTAGTGAACATCAACATTAACAACACATGCAACGACAATGGTTGTTCAGGAGAAGACACGATCTTACGTCGAACAAGCACCAAGCGATGACTTCATTCCCCTCGCTATTGAAACATATGGTTATCTTCATTCTTGTTTTGATTCAATTTTGATCACTTGTGCATAGACCACTATCACACGTCATCAACAGTCTTCTTTAATCCCCTCAATGTTCATTTCCCACTATCGACAACGTGTGTCCATAGCCCTGCAACATGTGCAAGCCGTAACAATTATTCAATGGGTTGCTGCACTTGGTTGGGGTTCTTCATCTTTTCCACACATCATAGTTAATGCACCTTCATCACTAGTCGATTTGTGGCAAATGATTACTTTCTCATCTTAAGTCTTCTTTGTTATCATTAATCATCATTTCATAGCCTTGGGGTCCTCGTTGCATAGGGTTTTTTTTTTCCTATTTTTCGTTGATTGTTTGCTTTTGTTTTTTTCTTTGGGTTGTGTCTACTTGTGCTTTCATTTGCCTTGTAATTTTGATGGATGGGTTCCTGTCCTTGATTTTTATATATAGGGTTTTTATTTCTTGTATACATAAAAGTAGTGAAAACATATGTAGTATTAGTGGAGGTGCTCAAGAAAAAGGAAAAAGGGGGTCAAAACCGAATGAAACTCAGTTTGGCACAAAAAAAATGGTGCATTTTAAAGTTTCAGCCCCATTGAAAGTTAATGTGTTTTTTTGTAGGTTTTTTTTTAATCTCACCTAGTTTTGGACCAAACTCAAGGTTTTGGTGATGTGTTTTCTTGACTTTACAAAAAACTCTATTTGTCGCAACCCCACTTTGAGGCAAGTGTGAGGATGAAACTCACACTCCCAAAAGTGGGAACTTGGTGTCCTCCAGGACTCCCAAAACTTTAGAGCTCGATTGCAGGGGTCAAAACACCTCGCCTTGAGGTGTTCTTTATACCGTTGAAAAGGTCTTGAAGTTTAAATGTCGAAAATGGCCTCACATGAGCCATTCAAATATCTGTAGCACAAGTTATGGTCGAAAGAAGGGTTGGGAGTCAATTTGACAATTTGATTCCCGACCACTAAAAGTCAAGAATCGACCCAACCCCGATGTGTGCAGGCGGAGTGTGACACACCATTGAAAAGATCTTGAGGAGAGCTACAAGTTTGCTTCAGACCTCATCCCAATCAGAAGTCTGAGCTGGGAGTTATGAGGTCCCAAAGTCCCGGGAGTCCAATCCATGACAGTTTCAAGACTCCTCCTTGGGAGTCCCGGGAGTAAAAGTCATTCGGATGTAGGTGCGGCGGAGCAATATAGAGAATACTATATGAGGGAAGGTGGTGGCTTACCTTTGAGTCCGGGCCGTGGTGAGTCAAGTGAGTCCATGTTACCTGTGGCTTGTCCCAACACCAAGAATGATTTCGAATGTGAACTAACCAACTTGTTGATTGGTTTTGATGTAGGACCAAGTAACTAAATAAGTTGTCCCTCTTCGTAGTCTAATCTCGGAGCTTTCAGCACGCCCCTCTCACCCCCTTTAGTGCTGGAAGTTGGGAACGGCACCAAGTTCCAACTACTTCCGCTCTTTAACATAATTGGACCCTTGTTGGGTTTAACAAGGAACTTGGGGGCGCATCACTATTGTTGTTGTTTTTTCATTTTTGTGATGTAGTTAGAGTGGTGATCACCCATAAAAAGCTTTAGCCAAATTTGGCTTCATATTGCATATGAAAGAAAAAAAACCCAAGAATCCTTCTATATTTTTGGCTACCTATTCGAGCTCATCATAAAAATCTAACAATTTGGAATTTTTTTTTTTCCTTCAAAATCTAGTGAATTTGGGTCATTTTTTTCATTATAAATCCTTTGTCCATGTCGAAATGATATATTTTAAGTCGAAATTTGGCAAATTTTCGCCCCAAAAAAATCCACTAGTTGTAAGCCCCCCAATATTCCCCCTAGCATTAGGGTTCACCTGACCATGGCCTTGGCAAAAAGGGATGTTGAACACAATTTGGAAAATATTTTATAGGCATCCAATGATTTGAAACAATATGAGTAGAACAAGACAATACATGAAGATTTTTTCAAGTGAAGGATTTTGTTCCCTCCCATGTTCCCAATATGTTCCTAAAAATGTTCCCATTTGTTTTCATTTTTTTCCTCCTTGTATTGAAGTATTCCTTAATTTATCCCATATTCTTTCCACATGTTCCTTATGTTGTTCCCATAGTTCCCATGTGGTTGTTAAATTTATCCCATTGTGCTTTGTCAAATGTTCCTTACTTTGTTCACATGGTTCCCATGCCCCTCATTTTATCCCATATTCTTTGCCCAAACTCCTCCAATTACATACTCCATTGGTGGGTCAAATGGAAAGCCTTCATCAACTCTATGTTGAGCATGTTCAACATTTGAAGCTTGTTTTTTTGTGGTGGGCCAATCAATGAAGCCTATCATTGGAAGAAATGATTTGAATTTTTTATGACTCACGATAAATTAATAAGAATTGCAACATAGTATTTACTTCTAGGTGAGTTGCAATGAAGAGATTAAGGGGCATATTAAGAGGCTAATCGAAGTGTTTTGTTTTAAAAAAAAAATAGAAATGTGATTTTTGTGCAATTTTGGTGAATGCTAACATGAACAATTTTTGTTTGCAACATGTTGTATTCCCCATATAATAAACTTCAAGCTCATCCAATGTTAGCTACCTTCAAGTTGGATAAGGTCATCAATCATTCTAAAATGGAATGAACTAACTTGTGTTTTGCAAAACATTCATGGTTTCTTATAATCCACTAAAACTTATAAAGTTCAAAAACTCATGAAGCCCTTTGTGAGTTTGATAGGTTTAATAAATTGATTACAATTTTATTTTATTTTTGTTTCATGCCAAATCATAAGATCATTTTTTTGTGAACACATCAAATTACATTATCAATGTTATGAAATACTTCAAATATAGAGTTATGGTCTTGTCTTTGGTGGAAACAAATGATGAAAGGTTAGATGCACAACAAACACATGAAAAGGGAAAATAACAATGAATCAAACTCTAGGGACCACCAAAATTGTTGGTCCCCAAAATTTGATCATGTACACTATATTTTTATGTTTTCACACATTGTCACGCATGTGTAAAAACCTTGCCTTTTTTCATGTGTGAGATTTAGAATAAACAATAAGGATAAACATGGCTTTTGTGTGATATGAAAATATTGAAGAAAATATAGGAGTTGGAGCATGTGTTTTTGTTTTCATAAAGTGATTTGAAGATATTGACTTTGAGTGTGTATTTAAATTATATTCATGAAGATATGAAGATATGGAGTTGGAATGTGTGTTTTTTTCTTTCATGAAGCAATTTGAAGGTATGGAATTGGAACATTTGTTTTTGCCTTTGCATCATGATTTGAAGAGATCAAGTTGGAATGTGTCTAGAAAGCAAAGGATTATGTCTAAAAATCAAAGAGATTGAGGTTTGTTTGAAAATTTGAGAAAATTATTTGGAAAATATGTGTGTTTTTGGGTGGAGGATCATGCCTAGAAATGAAAAAGAGTTTACTAGAAATTTGTAATGTTGAATGCATGTTTTTGTTTTTCCCATTGTAAAGATTGTTGTAATCAAATCTTGCAAATGGGTGCTTGCATGTGCGTGTGTCCTAGACTTTCTTGAGTTGAAAAGACCCACCCACTTCCATGGCTCTTCTCCTCATTCAAACTTTTGAACTTTTTCATGGGTGGAAAAACACTTGTCTACAAGGAAAGAATGTAATCAAATCATGTAAATGGGAGGAGAAAAATTTGAACAAAAAGAAAATGAAAAGAAGAAATTGAAAAGGATGCAACAACAAAAAAAATTATTATCACACAAAAAATCCATTACATAAGTTTTGCCTTAGTTGGTGACATTATTTTTACTATATTTTATAAATGAACAAATCTCCTAATGAAACGAAAAAATTAGTGGAATGGTTTTCTCACGTATTAATAGACCTCTCAATGAGACAAAGGGTTGTGGTGGAGGTTTTTTTTCAATTCAACAAACAAAGAAAACAAATGAAAGCTTTATTTTGAAATAATAAGGTTTTTTCATTAGGTTTAAATTTAAATGATTTTGAAAAAAAAGGTGTATGCTTTTTCTCAATTAAAAGAAAAGAGAGGTTAGAAATTTTTCATTGCAAGAAATCATGGCTTTTTCAACAAAAAAATTTAATTATAAAGGTCACATTTTGCACATTTACTAACTTAATTGATTAGTTATTTTAACAAAACAATTTGAACACATCTTATTTGAGTATGAATCAAGTTGACGATGTGTGAAAATTGACAAATGATTTTTTTGATTGACAATTTTTTTTACCAATGATTTTTTTCCCTATTATTATGGTAAATTCAATTAGCTATTCAATTTGACAATACATTCGTTTCAAATGTCAAGGATGTTATTTTGTGAATAGGTGAACAAGAATGTAAACATGTGAACATGAACACAATTTTTTTTTAAAAATTATATTCTTTCCATGTCAAAGGAATATTTTTATAAAAAAAATTTAACATTTATAAAATATTTTATAACAAACATTTATATTCTTCCACGTTATCAAAAATTTCCACATGGCGATCATTAAAGAAGTCCAATGTAGAAGCATTGATTTGACTCCTATTCCAATAGTCACTTTTCAATGACCTACAATTGATTACAAATTCTTTAATAATGAATGGCAGGCTGTTTACTTTTAAAGTAATTTTTATCAACCTATAGATTTCCTTTGAAAATATGTCACACATGTCAACTTATGGTCATTCATGGTTGGAGTAAAGGTTTGAAGGTCTTGGAATTGGTCAATGTGAAATTCTTAACTTGTTGTGAAATTTTTGTGACACAAATTAAAAGAGGATATCTAATGGGAAGGAATTGTTAGATTTTTTTTATTAAAAGAATAACCTAATGATAAATTTCTATAAACATTGTAAATTGTTGGAAAATATTGGAACAATACATAAATTTTGACAAATCACACTGAATCTTGCACAAATATGTAGGTATTAGGTAATAACATTGTTTTTGTTATATAGGGATGAACATGAAGAAAGTTATGTTGGAATCATGGCCTACATCAAGCTTTTTGAAATATTTTCTTTTGATTGAAAAGACACCATTGTTCATGTATTGTTGTTATAGACTAAACAACATTTCCACCAAATGAATAGAGAATGACAACATTTTCTAATTGGACAACTTTAGGTTTTTGGATTGTATGCAATTGTGTAATGTAGTTCAAAGATATCTCTATGTGTTCAAACTTGTGAGGTTAAAGTGGAAATATTTTAAAGAATTAAAAATCAATTTATGGATGAAAATGCAAAAGTTTGGGTTAACTCAAGAGCAATAAAATGATGGTGTGAAAGCGATAGTTAATATGTCAAAATATGTTGATGAATAGGTAGCTTGTGGAAAAGTACCAACACAAATAGAGTGTGAAAAGTTTTTTACTCTACCACAAAACCTAAACGAAAGTAAGATGGGCAAAGGCAATAATAGCTTTGGAAGTTCCATATAATTATCATGAAAATCTTGTTAAATAGTTTATCAAGAAACTTTTTTATAATTTAAACTTTCTACTAACACCATTACATTTTTTTAAATGAAGGGAAATGTTGATTGAAAAAAAAATGTATTAACAAAAACAAATAGAGGGTTAATAGTAGGGGTGTATACAAAGATAGTACATTCAGTTCCTTGAATATTAGTTAATTATAACCATTTTATTTGTTAAATAATGAGATCATTGAATATAAACAAAGAGAAAAATATATATTAAAATCGTGAACTAAAAGTGATCAAACATTAATAAATTATCATCAATGAACTACTAGATAATCTTTGATGAAATGGTGGGCATAGAATTGGTAGGATGGTATGAGTTTAAAACAACTTTCCAACCAACATCCAAAAATTAAATCAACAAAATTCAAGGCTTGCAATGTTTTTCCTTTGGGCTTTCATGATTAGAGTTGCCTACAAAAACATGATATCAAAGTAGCCCAATGGAATGCCATTGACAACCAAGTTCCAATAGTTATTTCCACAATGGCATAAAATTTTATTTCAATGAATGTTATTCTAGATACTTTATATGTAAGATTTGATTGCACATTGTTCAAAAAATAAAATGAGGATTTGTGACAAGATTTGACACATGTCATCTTGTACGTGGTGATTAACAACTTAACTAACAACCTTTATGGGTTTTGAATGTGGTAAATGTGCAGTTCTTTTCAAGTCATTCATTGCATGTTCTATCAATACATCCAACAAGAGTGCACAAGACCACATAAATCAAGTTCATCAATCAAATGAACAACTACCTATGTGTCATTGGGCCAAAACGACTTGGAAGGAATACCTTTTCAAGAAGGCATACTAAACATATTGTTGCATTCTTCAATTCTTAGTATGTGATTGGGTCATATACCTTGATATACAAAAGCTTGCATTGAATATCCTACATATTCACATGATGGTTACTTGAGGCTCTTTAGCCTTTTTATATTGCATACACAATGGAAAAATGTCTTTGAATAGGACATGATAGTCATGGGATATCATGGCCCCCAATGTACCCTTCACTATGTATTTCTAAAATTTTGGCACATATCCTAATTAAAGGCAATTTCAAATTTGCCATAGTATGAAAGAATATGATCTAGTCTTCTTTAAGCATGACCTATGAGGCTACCATCACCACAAACCTAGCATTCCTTGAATAGTGAAGTTTCAAGTAGCATGCTTGACAAATGCCCAAGGTTTGGAGGTCATGCCACACCTTCCACATGTCCTTTTCACCAAGAACAATCCAAATGACATTCATTACAAGATGATTTTGATAGTGCATCATTTCAAATGTGTGCCATATCTTGAGATCTTACCACATTGCCACAATTCCAAGTTGTTATATTTTATGTTTCAACCAATCATTTCGGAGAAGGATACCATAAAAATGCATAGAAAAGATTCACAAAAAAGGGAGTTATAATCGACCTTCTAATATGGCAGGTCAATGAAAATAGACCTTCACTTCACCCCTATTTAAAAACAAATTACAATCTTCATTTTGGCCATTGATCAACTTCCAATGTTCATACAATTCAACATGTTACAACATTTCGTGCCTTATCAGAGCTATTAAGGTAGCCCTTTTTTCGACCTTACCATCAAAGTCACTTACATTTTATTTGAATGTGTGATTTGGTTTCAAACACGTAGTATGATGGATTTTTTTCCCAATAAATTTTGAATGTTGAGAATAAGTGTTTGGGTCACAAACAAGGCAACCATTGTAGCCTTTGGTAATTTGACTAGATAGTAGATTGTATGTAGGTAAATCATGGGCACACCACATTAGGATAACATGGAGCATCACTAGAAGAAAATCTATTTTTTATAAGTGTCATTTGTAACAAAGTTTTAGTTGCATATGGCACTTGCAACTACGTGTGTAATATAAATGGCAATCAATTTTTATGACATGAGTTCATTTTTTAAGGTTAATCATTTAATGACATGTGACATTTAAAATTCATTTGGCATTTAGTATTTTTAATTAATTAATCAAGTTTAGATAATCCAATTTAAGGTTTATAGGATGTCAACATTTGGCACCTAGGTAGGCAATTAGGTAGATAAATAGACTTAAGTAGATGGGTAAGTGCGCCTATGTTAGGTAATTAACTAGTTAGGTAAGCCTAATTTAAATAGGTAGGATAAGATTTTTTTTTGGGTTTGAACCTATTTCATTGGCTCATCCCAATTGCCACTTGCTTATATTGAACTAATGCACCTAAAGTTAAATAGTTTACAAAATTCAAGGTTATAACAAACAATATAGGATAAACATTGTAATTGCATTATAGTTATAACAAACGATGCAATGAGGGTAAAAAGGCAAATAAAGATTCATAAATCTTTGGACATTGTTTTGTTGTCTCTTAAGTTAAAAGAAATTTTATATTCTTCCAACCAAGTGCATCCCATACTACAAAAATCACTCTAATTGGTTTGGAAATGAACAAGGTATACCCTTTGGGATTGAAAGGGGTTAATGTTTGGTTTAAGCACATAAGAACAATTTGAGTTTTGGAGTTAAAGTTCTTTGGTCATTGTTCCAATGTCTTTGCACTTCAAATAACTTTGGAAAGCTTCAAATGGTACACCCATAACTATTTAAATCATTCAAAACAAATAGGAAATGAGGAAGATGTAGAGTTTGACAGTAATGGGGGTCTAATGTGTTTTTTTCTCCTTGAATGAACTCATCCTCTTTTTGCTTCATTTTTGTTGCTTTTTTGAGTCAAAACTTCCATGAAATATTGTAAACCTTCCATTAACACACCCATGGCCACAAAAATCTTTCAAGAAGAACAAAAAAATAGGGAGATTTGGTAGGTGTTTGGTGGTAAGGTAAAATTTGGTGATGGGCATATTTACCTTGGTTATATCTAGTTGTTACCTATTAACTCCTCGAACAACTACAATTTAATGTTAGATACTAAACCTATTAGCTAATAATAATAACTAAAAGGTAAAATACTAATAATAATAAATTTTATAATTACTAAATAATAATAAAAAAATAAAAAATATTAATTATCCTACCTAGAGTTAAACCTAAATCTTATATAATTAACTTAATTTAATACTTACTAATTAATTTGCTTAATTTAATAGTCTATGTGGCACATAAATTAGGCCATGTGACATTTAATTAATCTAGGCATAGACCTAGGGCATGCCATGTGGCACCTAGGTTGAGCCTAGACATAAGCCATGCGGTGTTTTTTCCCAATCATGTATAATTATTTTCTTAGAAAAAATTATTTAAATTATATTGAAATTTTTGTTTTCAATTTTTATTTTTGAATTTTATTTGTCAGATTAAAAAATCATTAATGAATAGCCAACAAAAAACGCTCTAATACATGAATTTGATTTTTCATACACCTTTGTAACCCACACTTGGTACAAAGGTATAAGGTGTCCACATCATACAAGTTATAATGTTATGGTTGCTTGTGTGATTGCTTGAATAGATGATAATGTATTTGCATAAAACCAAGTGTAAAAATCATCCATTTTGAAGGACAAATGAACAACTAATTGCACCATAATTGCAAAGGTGATGAAAAATCATCCATATTTCAATTGTAGTTGCACACACATCATTCTGGAGTTACATGTGACAACTAATTGCATTTTGTTGCAAATGGTTGGTTGTAAATCACACAATTTATTTTAGTGCTTATTGGTCCTTGCTCGATAAGTGACATCCCATGCAACCATGCCCTTCCAAACTTTTTACAATTCTTCAACCAACGAAGCTAGATATGTATCAATGTTGTGGCTTTTCATAGCCTCTTTTCCTAGAATCAATAGAACAAACATTATTATAAAAAAAAAGGTTATAAGCCATGGAAGTAGGTTATAATTAAGAATGATAACTAGCCAAATAGACCAAGTGGTTGATTAGTTGCCAAATGGGTTGATCCCATCCAACATAAACCCAAGCCACAAGTTTTGAAGGTCTACTATAAATTCAAACCATGTACAATTGATGTGAACCCATGCCTTGGAATTAATTACATGCCAAACCAATCCATCATGAGATTTGTTGTGATGCACTCCCAAGCTCCTTAATGGACTCAAATGTGGGTTCAAGGTGAACACAACAAAAAAATGAAAAGTTGGGGTACGCTCCCTGGTTCGTGACACTTTGGGGGTAGAAGGGCATGTTGGAGCTTTGGGATAAGGATTAAGAAGAATGACAAGGAAGAGTGACAAGCAAGTCAATACTCACACATACTTGCATAAACCAAACAACAAGTTGGTTAATGCATAGTTGGAGCATTTTTGGTGCACGAATGAGCCATAGGCAAACATGGATTCATAAAACTCACCATAGCCTGGACTTGGGGGAAGCCACCACATTCCCCCTTATAGTATTCTTTGTGCCTGGCCACGAGGCTAGCACCTAAATGTCATTTTGTCTTGGGACTCCCAAGTTGGAGTCCCAAAATTCCCAAAATTGGGATTTTCACGATTTTGAAGGCCCATAACATTGTGTGCAAACCTTTGATTGAGGTGAGGTCTAAAACAAAGTTGTAACCCTCATTGAGATCTTTCTAATGGTATGTGGCACGCCACCTGAACGGAAGGAAATTAAGGCAATTCGTGATTTTTTGTGATCGAAAGTCAAATTGACAAATTGATTCCCAACCTTTCTTTTGGCCATAACTTATGTTTTAAGTGCTCAAATGGGTCATGCAAGCAAGCTCATTTTAAACATCTACATTCTAATAGATTTTTCCAATGATATAAGGAATTTTTCAATCCAATGAGTTTTGACCCCTGCAATTGCCCTATGAAGATTTGGGACTCCAATTCCCAAAGTGGGAGCTCATTTGGGAATGTGGGGTTCATTCCCCTCACACTTTCCTAAACTTTCAAGAGCATGAAATGCGACTATTGGGTTTCATTCTTGGCCCACACCTTTGTAAGCCCTTGCCTTGGTTGCAAGCCCAAGGTTAAGGTTACGACATGTTGTCATTGTGCCATTTTTATGACTCTAAAAAATTTGGAACCTTGAACATCCTTTTCAACCCAAGGATCAATGGGAAGTGCTTCAACACCTTTTTTGGCACTTTATTATTTTTAGTTACATACGAAGATTAACCACAAACAAGGCATTTTTTTGTTGCACTATATCAAGGTTATGAAACAAGACACATCCTTGGTCACATGCATGGATTGCATTATATGGATTTAGATTTGAATTAAATTCTTAGCCTCATAATACGACTTAAGGAGGTGTTAGGTCTTGATAACATAAAATTTGGTAAAAAGGACAATATTTCATCAACAAACCCATTTGTGACCTTATTTGTAACACATGTATTCAATAACATTAAATGTGCACTAGAAGAAAAGTGACAATTTGCAATTGGTCTTTGCAACTATTTTTTAATCGCAAGCAACATTTATGACTAAAATCCCATTGGTAGTGTTGAACAAATTACATATGACATTAGTCACAAACAACAATGCACTTTGGACGAAAGAAAAAATCAATGAAATGCACCCTCATCCTTTGATTGGTCGAATATGTATCTATTTTGGTGGACAATGAAAACAAATGATGTGTTGTCACTTGTCCCATATTTTAGTTATTTAAAATATTTAAAATAAAATTCTGAAATAATCTAAAATGTTCAAATTAAATGTTTGGATGGCTTTTAATTGTGACATGTGGCACAATCAAAATGCGCCACATGGCATATTTAATTAAAAACTCCAAAATCAAGTTAGGTAGGTAGATATGTAAATAGGTTGAATTAGGTAAGTAGGTAGGATGTATCTATTTATTTACTTAAACTAAATTCCTATCTACCTACTTAGGCTAGATATTTACTACTAATAAAAATAAATTATAGATATAATACCTAGTATTAATTTTTGAAATTGCATATGATAATTGATTAATTTCTTTATTAACTATTGCAGTAATTATATAAAAGTAATTATTTTTGCACATAAAGTAAAATAACTACTAAAATGATTGTAAAGTTAAATTTTTATTACTTTAAATCTATCAACACTTAGTATAAAATTTAAATTGTATTAGTAAATATTATCTATAAATAATAAATAATAGATAAAATAATTTGTAAAAAATACAACCATTAGACATAGCCCATTGTATAAATATTTACATCCTAGTATCCACCCATATATTAATGAGTAAAATACATTTAATACGACATTATAAACCCATACACCTTTGAATGCACATTATACACATTGAATACATATAGGGTTGCAACTCATTTGATCACATTTGGATTTAATGGGACATAGGTGGGTTTTCTTAGATGAAATCCATGTTAAAAAATGTTCGAATGGAAGAAGGAAAAAAAAATAGTTGTAAGTAAATTGTAAGCACAACCAAATGCAAAAAATAGTCGTAGAAATAATCGATGATAGTTGTAAGTTCAACAAATAATTGTAGTAATTGCAAATTGATTGGTTGCAAAAACCTAATTTTCTTTTAGTGGTGGTTATCAATTTAGAAAGGTCATTCCCTTCATACAATGGCACTTTGGATTTGTCACTAACTTTAAGACATTAAGGTCATATACTCCACTTGTAGTTTCTACCTGACCCCATTTTAGTTGTTGTCAAGGTTTACTTTAATCATCAAATTAGAAGGATGTTCATTAGCTAGGTTCCAAATTTTCCTCATGGATTCATTTGTCATTACATCACATGTTTGCCAAGTTTGATGGAGGGCCTTTGCCATTTGATCTCCCAAGTCAATGTCAACACTATTGATTCCAATGTTGCCAATAAGGTGGATCTTGATATGGGATTGTAACAACACCTTTCCCCCCATCAACCTAGCTTTTCATATGGATTAGATGGTGCATCTTGTAGCAAGTAAACAAATAGCAAGTCTTATATGAATTATAACATTTATGAACTATCAAATGCCATTGTTTAGATCTAGTCCAAGTTGTTCCTAGGAAGCTTGAGGCCCTTAACATGGTCATTGCTAGATTATTGCCTTGGTTTTGATTTGTAGTCCTAAACCTTAAAGACTAAACCATAAATCCACGTACAATAATCAGAATAATTTGATCCTTAATGACCTTGGCCCCATTGTTAGCAAACAAGGAAAAAAAACAATTACCCATACAAGTTTGTGATCATGTGGAGAAAAATGCACCATCTTATATATAAATTCACTACGTGCGTGCGTGCGTGCGTCTGTCTGTCTGACACGACAATTTTGCATTTTAATTCACCAGCAGAACCGGCCTAACATTTGGTAGGTAGGTAGGTTGTAATTACAATGTCTGTCTGTCTGTTATTACATTTTTGAAGTTACCTTCTTTTAACTAATTTACCTAAGTTACTTTCTACTAAGCAGATAGACATTGTTGAAAATGTAACTGTTGCTCCCCGGGGGGGGGCCCGGCACGGGCAGGGTATTTTAATTAATGAAAGGACAAATTTCAAATTCTCAAGAACTGTCACCTTTGATTTTCCAAGCCCTAGACATCTACGGTCATGTTTTTTGTTTTTACTTTAGTCCATGGACCTTTTCGGTTTAAAGAAATCGGGGGACTTCCCAGTGGTCGAAGGTCATGGGTACCCACTAGTAAGGTATAAGTTCCAAGCCCCTACCATTTTTGGAGGGTGGGCCCATCAATGTGGGCTTTGGGTGTTGGTTTCTAGTTAAACTTTGCACCTTTGTGTGAAAGACATGCACATGGACACCCGTAGTGACTTAGGTTACCCCAAACCTTCAACCTTTCAAGTTCCAAAATAAACCTAACTATTTCCAAGTTTTTGTGATACATGGTAAATTTGTATTATATAATTATGTTGATTTGCGAAATGTGACATTTTTTCCCAAATCATTTCCTAAACATTCATATGGATATTAATATGAAAAAAAATTAGATACAAAATCATTGATAACATTTGCGACAAAATACCCATGAACAAGCCATGGGCATTTTATGATAGCCATTTCACAACAAGCTTACATTGTAAAAACATTCATTCAATTCTATAATACATTACACATCTTATTGGTGTATTCATCTTGTAAATTAGAGGCCCCATGTGAAAGCATTCTACAATAGTACATTTTGGACAAAAAAATGTGCCATTCTTTTTAGTACATTTTGTATTATTTTGAGGGTAGTTTTTTTTTTTTTCATTTCATTTATCATTTTGAGAAATGCATAATATGGATTTTTAACACAAGACCTCCCACACAATGTTTGTTACCTTTCAAATGAATGTGATTTTTCAACAAACTTTTATGTTTTCACACACTTACGCTTGTCTAAGTGAAAAACTTCGTCCATATATTTTTTGTGAAATCACATAAATGACACTTTTAGTATAGGATTGAAAAGATATAATAAACTCATATTGAATATATTATTGAATATTTCATGAAATTTGGTAATTGTTTGAATGGTATTTGGAGTTTATTTGCATTTTGCAATATATTGGTACAATTACAATTTTTTCATTATATATATAATCATTTAATATTAATTTCAAAATGATTATTTAAATTTACAATCTTATTCTTTGGGTTTTGAAATGCCTTATACGAAGTACAATTTGTGAAAGACCCTTTCAATATTAACTTGGTGGAAGTTCAAATACACACAATTTAAAAAAGTAGTATTTGTGACAGTAATTTTTGACCATTGTAATGTGCTTTCACCCCTTTAATGTTTTTTCAATTTATATAAAATAGTCAAATGGAGTCAATATAGTCATTTAGTCACTTGGACAAAACAATTATTAATCATATAGTCATAATCATGATTGTAGTCATAAAAATGACATAGTCACAAGGTAAATATGACTTTGTGATTGAGTTTGGATACTAGTCATAAATTTTCCAAGTCATGGATGCCACATTTTGACATAGTGATACAACATTCATACAAACAAAGGGTAATTGAGGGGAAGTAATTTCATGACTCTCAACTTGAATTTCCATTTCTTATTAGGAATGTTGAATGTTTGAAATACAATTCAATAATCAAATCTCCATCAAATTGAATATTTTTGGGTTATTGGAAAGAGTTTAAAGAACATGTCAAGAAAGGGCCCTTTTAAAAAATCAAGGTTGTTTTCTAATCCTAGATATCATTTGAAAATTTAGGGCAAAAATATCCCAGTATGTTTTATGGATGCAAAGTGTATGGTTTGGAATGCAAATGATGTTTGTTTGAGGATCTTGACACAACATTGAAAAGCTCTTTACGAGTGTTATAAGGAAAGTGTCTTTTAAATATGTTTTATTCATGTTTCTTAAAAGTTGCTTGAGGCTTCAAAGTTGTATAACAAAGTGTCCAATTTTGGAACTTGGAATTAAAAAAGTTTGAGAACTTGTCATTTGAATTAATGTAATCTTCATATAAAACTTCGAAAGAGAATGTATTATAAGGAAAGGAATGCATCCTTCAATGGGTTCATGTTGTGTTGAGTTTGTGAACAACACAATAACCTTGAACTTAATTTGGGCTTTAATTGCACCAAATTCCCCAATCATTATTTGTGCCCATGAAGGGGTCTAGAATTATCCTTTAGCAAGTGTCATGTTGTTTATGTATCTTGGAATTCATGCTACTTGGACCAAATCATGAAAAACTAGGAGGCTTGACAAGTTTCCACTACATGTTCATAAAAAAATTATCATCAATTCAATTTAGCAAGTCCAAGGTTGACATTGACATTTTGATAAATTCCAAAATAATTTATTTTAGAATATAATATAATTGAAAAAATCATAATAATTTACCATAAATGAGTGAAGATTAATTGCCTCATTGACCAATCAAAAAATGCCTTAAAGTTGTGCAACATTGTTGCTTTTAACACAAACTCATTTGAAGGTTAAAGGTTTGAAAATCCAATAGAATAAGTTTGCATACCCTAGTGTGTTTCATTTTTTTAACACATAGAATCAAGCTTGAACACAATGGACAAATGCATGGGAGAAATGTTCTTAGCATCAAGTAATACTTAGGATTAAGGATAAGTAATGCCAATAACGTCCAGAAGAGCTTGATCAAGGAATGGCATGGTTTTATCCTATGTTGAAAACCTTTTGCAATATCTATACATGTATTGTGCTTTCGACCTATGAAGAACTAAAAATCACTTTTAGAAATCAAGATGAATGTCCCTACTTTTACACCTTTTGTATTTAAGCAATATTTATGATTACAAAAATAATAACCCAAGTGTTCATCCCCTATTGCTTGTTTTGTCAAACACATCAATTGTGTCACATTCAAGGTTTGGTCATAAACCTTGTTGAATGACATGAAATTGAGCTATTGGTTAATTCTTGAGTTGTTGGCATTTGAAGGCAAGACATTGAACAATGAACATTGAAGACAGATTCAAACTTTAGAAATTCCAAAGTCCAAACAAACATTGAACAATATTTTCAAGGTTGGATCTTCAACTTCTTAGCTTTGCATTTGCAAGTCAACCTTCAATGAATCGTGCCTACACTAGGTAAACACTATATTGATTAACAAATTAACTTGGAGACTCAAAAGGAAAACATGACAAGTTGGCCCATTGAGGTTGTGACTCATGATCCGCATTTTGGGGATACTCTCACCTTCGGGCTTTACCCTACACATAAGCATCCACAAAAGAAGGTACATGAAAATTTCTTCATTTTGACAAAGGACACTTCTATGGATTCAACGCTTAAGAGTTGTAATTGGAAAGAGCTTATGTTTGCTTTTATGACATGGGTGGTTGTCCGGTTGTGCACATGTGTGTGTGGAGGACATTGATTTTGTTGCACACCCTCTGAAGTTCCAAACAAATGGTTTCATTAGTTGTGCATCATTGCCTCAGAGGTAATTGCCACCTTTGGCACACAAATCCACACTAACCTGCAGGGAAATTGGGGGAGCCCACAAGTGTGCCATTGATTGTTGTGTACCACAGCTGCTTGGATGATTGATTTTTGTTTTGCTTGAGAGAGAGAGAGAGAGATTATGTTCCTATGCTTGCAGTTTTCACACTTGTCTCTTGTTTTTCGCAAAAGGAAATTGTGCATGTAGTATATACCCATTCTTTATTTTGTTGTCGTTTTGAACAATGTGTACGATACAAGTGCACAAAACAAAAGGCTTTGCACTTTGTTGCTACTTTGCAAACAAGAACATCCACACCCTATGTTTTATGTTTCTGCCAATGCATGATACTTTGTACTTTTGGTATGGTCAGAAATCTGTGAGGACTGTGTTTATGTGAATCCAAGCTGCATTTCTAGCACTTCAATCACTGGCTTGACCTTGCTCTGGTAGATTGACCTACAAGCTTTGTGTGAAAGAGGAATATAGGTGAGGAATATCAAATTTCACATTCTCCTTTTCAATCCTCTCCATCATTACAGGGATCCCAACATTATTCAATACAAGGTTAACATCTGGAGGCATAGTTACCATGGTTTTTGTGGATGGATGGCTCATCACACACTTCTTCAAACAATGTTTGTGGGTCTGTCAATGGCAAAGATTTGTTCTGCATTCCCAACTTTCCAGTGGTCTTTAATTTTGGAATTTTCAATTAGCAGGTCCAATGTGGGGACACCCTTTGCATCATGTCATAAATATTTCCTATCTGAATTCTTGTGACATTTTGCAACAGTCCTCTGTTTCACAACCTGGGTCTTTTCATCTGTTAATTCAGTTAATTTAATTGGGTAGAACACATCTTTAATCCCATCTCTACTTTGTGTCTAATCAACCTGGAGTTCATTGTACAAGTAGCTAGAGATTGGGTTGAGGTCCACCTCTAGATCATCAGTCTGTCAACTGTAATCTTTACACTTGAAACTGACAAATATCTAACAGTGCAAATGGGTTGTGAAGTTCATTATATCCCTGGTGATTTGGGTGTGGTGATGATGCTGTGAACAGCAGTGTTTTTATATTGATTACTTTGATTCCAACAATTGCAATCCAATGGTGGACTGCATCATTTGTATTCACATCATTTGGCACCGGCAATGTTAGTGGGAATCTCCAGCAGCCCCTATATCTTCCTGCTTGGTCTTCTCATCAGCCAAATACAATTTCTCAGGCCACCATGCTTCTGCTTGCATGGTGAGATACCACAAGCACTAAAACTATTGCAAAAGTATGTAAGAATCAAACCAAGAAAATGAAGAATCCCATAAAGAGGTAGACTTTTTCAAACTCTTTAAATGCCAGCTTTCAACATTGATGATGACTCGAGGTTTCAGTAGATCATGGTTTCTCCATGCTTCAGAAACACTTCCTGCTGGCTATGTAATATTTTTGCAGACTGAAGAAATAAAAAACCTCAGACAAGAAATGAGGGTTGCTCATCACATCATGTATCCAGTGAACAAATCATCATTGAACTACACCCCAGTGGCAGTTGGAGGAGTCTAGTGCTGGCTCTCCTCTATTGCGTACTTAGTGCCCAAAGATGTTCAAAGGGCCACAAATCAATTTGGAGTATTCAGTTTGTGATGCAAAACATCTGAATAGAGCTCTTTTCCATGACTGCGGGTGCATGGGAAGCATTACTTGGGAAGCAATATTGATGCCCTGAAATCAATCTCATGGTTTAAACCCTCCAATTTGAAATACAATACGCAATTAAAGCACAAAAAGTACTGGAAACTGGAGAATCATCAATGCCGCCAAAGAATTGGTTTTTGACTTAAGTCTTCCATACACCGCATGTCAAGAGAGAAACTTTTGTCTGTGGCTCCCAAAACTTCTACCTACTTGCAGTCTGAATTGTAGATTTAGCAAACCCATATGTTCAATATCAGAGACCTAGGAGCTTTTAACACTCCCATGTTCACAAATTTGAGTCAAGTTGCAAGAACAACAGTGTTAAACCTTTTCTTATGAAAGTATTTCTTGTCCTTGTCTTCACCTTCAACTATAATGAATGCTATTGCAACAAGAAAATTCCTCTGAGGATGATTTTCTGGCTCTTGAACTTATGAATTCTGTTTGTTGTCTTTGTCCATCAATTATGGAAAGTATGGTTTGGATTCTGGAAACTTATCTTTGAACCTCTCAATAAGCTCTTTGGGCAGTGGTTGTTTGCTAAGCAGTCTTTTGCCATGGACTTTCAGATGCTGTAGCACTTGTGCTTCATGGTCCACCAGTGCCAACACACCTATTGAATAAACAAATGTGAGATCAGAAACTGTACTACAACATAGAGGTAAATGAAAAGAAGCAAGTCTCAATTGCCATGAGTCCTGTTATTGAGCCTGGGGCTCTCTTCTGGGGTGTCATTTGGCACAATCTCTATAACCTAGTCCACCCTGCGACTAAAGCTTTAAGGGCAGTGATTACATTCCATGTGATCTGAAAGGGTTCTGGCATAAGGTTGTACACAAGAGACAGAATAGTTTTTACATACCAAGTTCAACTTCATGGCCATCCTCATCCTGACCATTTTTGGCCTCTTCAGTTGCATCCTTCTGTAGCTCATGAGCTGTCTTAGCATACTGCTCCAAGAATTCCTCATCTGACTCATCATCTGAGTCCTCAGATTCGGAAGCCTATGACACCCAGGCAAGCTTTCAGCCAAGCAAGAAAGGCCAAAGCCATAGATAGAAAATTCAAAGAAATTCTCTGCATGCTGCATTGATTCCAGTACAGAGATTCCCAATATTCACCTCATTGCTATCATCCTCTTCTTCATTGTCATTATATTTGTCATCCCCATCCTCTGAGTCAGAGCCAGGGTGGCTCTCATTGGTTTCAGAGGACTCCAAAAGCTCCTTCAGGTCGATAGTTACCTCAAGGAGTGAGCACAAACAATGATGAGCAGTCTGGCATGCCTGGTGACCTTGCAGCATGTCATACTGAATCATGTGATCCAGAACCTTCTGCAATCCCATGGCTGTCTTCCCACCCTCCATCTCCATGTCAAGATTTACACTTCACCAAATGTCAGCATCCAAAAACTGCAGCTGTTTCTCAAATCTGAGCAAACAGATTGAATCAACATGATCTCATGTGGCCTCTTTCCTGTATGTGAGAAGTGTAGTTAACATCATCTTGTGAAACCAGATCCACATGAGCATGAAGGGAATCAAAATGTACCAGCCAGTTTCATCTCTGACTCCAAGGAAAGGCCTGGCTCCAACTTACTTCCAGCTAACCCTGCTAGAGCTTCAGCCCACATGAGCAAACCATGGCTTGTACTGTCATCATTGACTGCCCCAGCATCCTCTCCAGCTGACAAAATCTTCTCTACTGTGTCTGGAAGCATGATAAAGCACATGGATATAACAAGAATGAGGGGTTTTGCCAAAGGGACAATGACACTTGAAAGCCGCTGGAGGCGTTTTGTAGCAACTTTACTAAAGCGAGGGACTAAAACCTTGGATATTTCCTCTCCCTCAAAAGACATTGATGACACATGCAACAGGGCATGGCTGCAACGGCAAGCTCGCCAGCATGCTGATGGGTATGTGGAGTCCATAGCTGTGGTTGCAAAGATAGATAGGCAATCAAGAATTGAGTTTGGTGAAACTGCAGCATCAACCTGTGTGAAATGCAACATTGGGTGTCGTCCCTGCATATTCATGCACACATGAGATTTCATCAACATGCTGTTTCTGGGGAAAAGGCCAAAGAAACATTGGTCAGAATGCTGAAGCACCAATCATCTCTAAACTTGAGAAGAGAATTTCGATACAAACCTGCAAAGCTATGGCTTCCTGAATGGCATCAAAAACAAACTCATCCTCCTCATCCGCCCACACAGTCCAATTTGCCACCAAGTTTGCCCAAACAAGCAGGAGCAGTTCTACTGACATGTTAACAGTTACATCTGCATCTGGTGTGCACCTAAGTATTGTGGCTAACAACACTGATGCATTGCTCAAGCAAGAGCTCAGTGGTGTTGCATGTGATTTTGGAGTCCCCTCCTGCATCATAAAGCACAAAGCATTATCAACAGGCCAATCATGCCTCATTGATTTAAGAAGTACCAGTGTACCCTTGCAGGAGGGACTCAATTGAGAAGCTTTTGACCTGGGGTGGTGTAAGCCAGGCCTGCTGCAAGAGACGAGAGAATGTGCTGGCCATGGTGCTGCTGCCAGCTTTCCAGGCAAGCAGAGCCTTGCCATCATCCTCATCTTCATCTGGCTCTGCACTATCCCATGTCTGGGCGAGTGAGGCCAGAGCAGCAAATCCAAGCTCAACCATCTACATACGCAATAAGACCAATCAGAACTCTGTTGTGCATTAAGAAAATCATGAATGAGATGAAAACCATGATTAACTAACAAAGCTGATGGAGAAGATGCAAGGAAAGTTTGTTACCTTGAATCCATGCTCAGGTCAAATCTTGGTCATACCAGATCAGTGATCCAGTGTCACAACAGTTATTTGAAGAGATGTATTTGGTGATCTGGTGACAAATATACCTGGGGCCATGGTTGTGGATGAGGGGGAAAATGGTGGGAAAGTTCTCTTTGAATCTCTGCAGAAATGGCAGGGACATAGGGTGCTACATCTTCTTCCCCAGACTCTGCCACTGCTGCCAAAAGATGCAATGAGACACATGCTTCCTTGTCTGGCTTGCATGCTCCTGCTACAGCAGCTTGAAGGAGTGGCAACCACTTTGTGGGTTTGTAATCTTCCTGTAAAGAGCAAACTCATCAAAGATTTAGCTGGGTAGTTCTAGGATCCAGTGCTACATGACCCATCAAGAAGCAACTCCGTAATACATAAGGCAGGCTTGAATTCACCACTTGAAATTTGTAACTTTGCATGTTTCAGATGATGTTATGTTGTTAGTTTCTGATAAGTTCAAAACCAGTGATGATAATTTCAAAACCAGCAGGAGTTGAGGCCATGATAATGAAGTATAGAACCTGAAGGAGCAAAGAGAGGGTGCCTGCTGCAGAGGCTCGAACAGGTTGCCATGATATTCCACTGGCATCAGGTGCTAGCAATGCCTTTGTGAGGCTGTTAAATATGTCATCACTCAAGTCCTGTTTCAGCAAGAGGAGAACCCAAATGATTAGACCTGCATAGGTAGCCTCCTCAACAGACATGAAACAGCTCTACACTTTGCAAACTTCTACACCTCAGTTCTAAACCCAAGGATACTGATGAAGTGGCTCTTCAGCTCCAGCTGGACACAACTGCAGGTTTTGACTGTACTTGCAATAAAGGCCACTTACATGACATCCATTTCAGTGGATGTCTTGACCATCTATTCAGGAAGATGGGAGACCTTTGATTCCCCATCAGGTGGAAGAACTGGAGAAGATGAAGGTGCTAGCAGTAGTCCAACCCTTCCATTAATGTGATCTGAGAACCAAGTTTCTACCGATAAACCCATGATGCTGGACTTTGGATGTGACAAATGTGACTCAGGAGTGGTGTTGTACCTCAGGTAGGCAAGTAGCAAGCTCCCCGAGCAGCCAATTTGCATTGGCCAGCAGATATGGGTTGGGTGACGACATTGAATACAAAGGAAACACACAAGTTTGCAGCATAACCGTGACCATTTCATCCTCTTGAGAATCGAAAAACTGCATCTTGTGACAGAATTAGTTTAAAATATATTCTTCGTGACCACCGACCTGCAGTTTTAAACAGGAAGAGAAATAAAAGGGACAGACTATCCACAATCAGCTCAGAGAGAGCTTACAAATCATAGAGAGCACTCACTTTTTGATAAACTGAAGGACTAAGCCACAATGAAGAACATCCCTAGCCACATGGTCAAGTGATGATGCTGTGACTATTTTAATTTCTCACAAAAATGCTTCTGTCAAACATGACCTCAGTGCAACATAAAGACTGCAAGATTGAATGCTTAAAGCCTAGAGTTTGGACCTGTTGAATACTGGCATAGGCCATTATCACACCATAGTAACTGCATGCCACCGAAACAAACCCCCACTCAAGATCCAAGTAAGGGACCACTAGAGCAAATTCAACTGACACCTGTGACTCACTGGTAATCATAAAAAAATCCCCATTCTCTATGCATACAAAGTGCCAATAGGCCTTTCAGCTAAGTCCAGTAGGCTTTGCTAGTCCAACTGCATGCATGATAATACTAAACGCTGAAACCCTTAGCACTAAGAAATTCATTCCACAGTTCCAACATGGTTGATGGGATTGATTTAGAGGATATCTATGCAGTAGATATGCACAAAGCTGCAGAATCTTATGTGGGACGATACACATACTTGATAACCAGTTCTGATGTTGGAGGACTTCCATCTGGAGGAAGTGGGAATTGTGACAAGAAGGGCATCACCAAAATGTCGCCTGCCATTTCCTGGTCATCTTTGTTCTTTCTTTTTGCTTCCTTCTTTTGTTGCTGTGGGTCAACATTTTTCACTGCAACAGCAGTTGGAGGTCTCTGCAAGTACCACCATTGCACTCCTATTAGTCAATCCAGTATCAACTGGTTCACAGATCAGAAAGTCAAAGGATGTAACCCAACAGAATTGAACCACTTGTCCATGGAATGAAGGGTATGTTTAAGTGCTCAAAATCCCATGAGAAGAGGAACACATAGGCTGAAATCCTGGGCAGCAGCAAGAGATGGACAAGTCATGTTTGACATAAAATGGATGAACCCATCAAGTGCCAGAGACAGAACCTTGGCCGTTGCAATTAGACCCAACAAGTTTAATGCACTTCGTCGGGGAGTGAGAACCTCTTTTCCGCCACTTCCTTCATTCTGCACCACAGAAACAGGTTTTGAGCATCAGGGCAAAGCCTCAGAACATGAAACGCAAAGAAAATGATCATATCTACTTGACAGTTCAGAGTGCCAATGGACCAATAATAACAGTAGCAGAAATCCTATGACACCTAAAACCAGTTAGAAATAGCCAAAAATCCCTGAAATGCATGGCCTTTGTGATGTAGGTGATGAAAAACCTTTGCTCCTCATATTTAAAGACTTCAGCTAAAGCTAAGCTAGTCATATGTAGGATCTGCTGAGCAGCAAGGCAAAGAGAACCACTGATCATTCCCAGCACTTGGGTTATAAAAAGGAATAAAAGCTGTTAGCACCCTTAGGTTTGTCACGTAAGACAAAGGTGACATCTATGGCATTGACTGAAACATAGAGCAGACAGACAGAAGATCCTGTCATCAAGCAGCACCCAAGGTTCTCCAAAATATACAGGTGGAATATCTGTTGTAGGATTGGCAAGCCACTAAGTGACTTCAACTTCTAAATCTCCTTATGAAACTCAAAACACGATGATGTTTACATGAAGCACATCTGTAGGCAGATTTTTCTGCAAATATTCATCCCCATCTTCTTCCCATTCCACAATATCCTGCATCCACACCAACAATAGTTCCAGTTTTTTTACCTTGGCCAAACCCTGTCATCATCATCCACACCTATATGTTCTTGCTCCTCACAACTAACAGATCCTTTTTAACAAGCTACAGCAAGAAAAGTGCTGTGAGTAGAGCCAGTTGAACTCCTATGCAATATAGATGTGCAAGGGCAGAACAAATCCAATCACCTCCTAAATCAGCTAAATTCAATTCTCAGGTTAAAGGAATCATCCCTCTTACTTGCATATTGTACTTTCTGGGGCTGCAATAAAATTCAAATAATCAGGAGTTCACAAAAAAATGCCTACCATCTCTCTCATTATGAGAGTGGGGAAGATTGCCTTCTCTAACAAGTCTGAAAAATGAGGTGCCAGGAGCTGCCATCCCTGTCATTGCAGACCAACCCATTTGGTGTTTGAAGGAAACCATTGTACCCACTCTCACTCTTCATGGATCCATTTTCCACAATTTGATTGAGTCTTCATCACATGCTTCTAAAACTAGCAACTAGCAGCTTTTGGGGCACTCTGATCAAACTATGAGTCTCAATCTGAAAGAAAAATTGCAACACCAAATCTCCAAATTTTCACAGGTTGGTAGTAGGTGATCTACATCTGTTCTACTGGCAACCAATCTTCTGCCACATTGTGGCAAATTCTTTAGTATGGATATATGACCTCTCCTGTCAGATTGTTTCACACAACTGCTACACACAAGAATTCAGAAATTGTCTTTCCTTCAAAATTGGAATTTTGGGTGCTATTGTAACAGAAAAATACAAACCAGTACAAGGAGATATATGTGGAGGCACTCACAGGTCCAGTCTCAAGTATGATCGACACAATGTCAAATGACACGGACAGGATGCATTGTTGCATTGGATGAAGCTCCTGCCGATTTCACATGCAACATGAAGGTACCATTAAGACAGAAAAAACATCTACTAGTTCTACAGAGCTGCAACCTCCCCATAGCACCACTTGACATTTCTGGTACAAAAGTAACAATATCATCCAACCTTCTCCATATCTACCTTCACATTTGCCATGTGTCCCACTATTTTGAGGACTGCACTTGACATTGGAGGTAAAAACCTGCATCAGCACCCACAAATAATTTGTCAGGGTCATTGGCACACTTCCGGATGTAATATACAGCAGATATAATATATAGCACTATATTGAAATTCTATCAGCATAACACAACTTGAAAGAATGAGAATAATACGATCTACTCAATCTTGCAAAGGTTTTGAAAAAATGATAGTGGTTATAAAGCCCAGCAATGACATTTGATGTGAGGGAATTCTCTTCACCTTCAGCGGACTCAACCATGCACATGATCAGTAATCAAATTGCAGGGAGTTGAGGAAAACATCAAGCAACCACATGTATTTCTTCTCATCGAACGCACTTGCAAGGTACTTTTTGGGAAATGATGCTTCTGGAGTCAGATTGTCTCTCACCTTAATTCCCAGCAACCCTTGATGGAGAGTGGAAGTGCAGACATTGAGGGAAGCAATCAGAAATATTACTTGTCAACATGCTTGTGATGCTGTGTTACTAAGTTGCAACAAATTTGAAGACATCTCTTCCAGAGTTTAAGTTGAGACTCTGGGTCTGGAAAATCCATTGACCTCTTGAGACCTATCATATCCAAAAGCACCACAATATCTTCGAACCACAGTTCCAGACATGTGAGAAGTGATGGTGGCATGTGCACCTTCATCTGTCAACCCTCCCACATGGTCAACCTTGCAATTCAATGAGCCCACAACCTACAACCTACACTGCAGCAATCCATGAAACCCATAATTCATGACTTCACAGGTGATATTTTCAGGCATGAGTTGACTGTGCAAGGAAAGCTTCAATTTTAGATTGAGCTTACAGCATGGTGGAAGCACTTGCAAATAATAAGCAGGATATTGTCATGCTGGAAAAAACCCTTCTCTTTTGAGCCTGCAAGCTGCAGATGTTTACTGTAGGTAAGTTGTCAGGATGGCTGGTACAAAAGCTGGACAATGCCCAAGAAATCCCAGGGTGTCAGTAAGGTTTCCTTGAGCATGTCATCGCAAAGAAGAAGAAAAACATGCGAAAGACAAAGAGAACCAGCAAGGCACTTAGCAGCAGCTGCACCCAAGAAATAAATGGGAGTAGACCTGGCTGCATTACCTGTTGTACAAGACGATGAAACATATCATGCAGAGGTGCAAGAAGCTCCTTACAGATCAGCTCCAATTGATCAGGAACAGGGTCAAGTGCCACCATTGGATCCATGGAATACTACACAACCACGTTTCACCACTTCAGTGTATGTTATGCACATCCTTGACGTACACAAACAGGTGCAATCTGTCAGAATGACTTCTGATTTGATGTTCCTATGCTACTTGACTGCAAACGATGATCAATTAGCTAGCTAGATGTGTTGTGTGCACAGACATGATTAGAGAATGGACATATACCCGAAATGGTTTGATGATTTGTTGGAGGCAGAGAAGGACATTGATTGTCTTGAACCTGGATGGTTTTGTATTGATCATCACATCACTGTCCCGTATGGCAGCCTTGAGAGTTGGCACAAGCTCAGGCCACATCATAGCTTTTGCAAAATCATTGATAGCAACTTGATGCAACTGCCAACCACAATGTAGGATGGTAAAGATAGAGGGTTCTCAAAAGTGCATGCCTCAACATCACAGAGAAAGAGTCTGCTGAGTAATGTATGGAGAAGCAACTCCTGTGATAAATGTTTCAGTGGTGGACATACTGCTTCTGCCAATTGCTTGAGAACAAGTCCATCAATGCACAGCAAGACCTCTACAAGCTGATTCCTGAAGTTACATCTCTCTTTGGCAGACATTGTGCCTCCTTCCTCAGTCCACTGTTTCTTCAAGAAATTCTTCAAAAATGTTGCAGCTGCCACTCTCTGCCCTTTCTCCTGTCCTTCTGCAAGGATCCCAATAAGGATAGCTCAGTAGTCTGTAAATCCAAAAGACTGAGCAATCTTTGAAGAATCATCTGTGAAGACCACCTGTCATTTGTATCCACTTTTGTATCTGTTGCTGCTGCCAAAACTGTGAATTGGAAGCAAGTAAACAAGAAGAAGAAGAAGAAGCAGAGACCAGCAAACCTCAAGAGCAAGCACAGTGATGGAAATGGGATGGTCACAGAAATACAATTCTCTAACAATTCTATCAATTCATTAGGTTGCTGAATGGGAAGAAACAAGAAACCCATTGAGTCTTATACCTGAGAATGTGAAACTCTTCTTCTGCTGTGCTTTGAAACAAATCCTCTGAGACTGACTTCTGTGGGAGCCATTGGGTTGAATGGGAAGAATCGAGTCTTACATACCTTAGAGAATGTGGAACTCTTCTTTTGCTGTGCTCTGAAACAAATCCTCTGAGACTGACTTCTGTAGGATCCACTGGGTTGAATGAGAACAAACCCATCGAGTCTTATACCTGAGAGAATGTTGAACTCTTCTGTGTGTTCTGAAAACAATCTGTAAGTCCACCAAGTTCTGTTTCTTGCTGTGATTGAAGAAGTATGGGTTTTGTGCGATTGCTGCAGAGTTTTGGATGCCATGAAAGGACCACCCATCTCTCTGTCTCACAATCCATGGGTGTGGGTGTGTGTGTGTGCATGATTGAAGGAAGAGAGAAACAGATTTCACAAATGAGCGTGAAGGAGGTGAGATCCAGATGGCCTTCTTCTACCTGCAGAGAGCGTGAGAAGCAAGAGTGGGAATTGGGGAATGTTGTGTGCAGCCTCTAGATGTTGAGTCGCTGTTTGTACAACCGCATCACGCGAGCTTGCCACAGCATGCAGCCATTGTGCGATCTGTTCCTGGCCTACACAAGTCATGTCCACCATGGCTTCCATGTCTCGCTCTGCTCCTTTTCTTCTGCTCACAGCCCCGGCGGCGGTTTCGTCGCCGCTGTTGCGGTGGTCTTCATCGCTTTGGGCACCGAGAAAAGGAGACACGAAAATAAAATGCAGAGAGTGACCATCACGGGGAATTCCACAAATTTGTTCTCTTCACAGACGGCGGGAGGAGGCCTTTTTGAAGCAGCAGAGGCAGTAGGCGACAAAGGAGAAGAAGGAGAACAAAAAAGAGGCGTCTTGGAAGTTGATGCATCCATCCAAGGAAGATGGGAAGAAGACGACGACGACGACGACGATGATGAAGCCATGCAGCACTACTGTCTCTCTCGTGCTCGCTCCCTGTTCACACAAGCAGATGGGTACAGAAGCAAGATGCAATTCCAGAAACCGCAAACGCAACCTCCAGTCCTCGACCCAACAAACTCACTACTAAGTGGTCTCCTCCTTCTTCATCAGGGACCGACTTGTGCACCAGAATTGCACCGGAAAAGAAGATTTTGCATGTACTTCAAGGCACAGAGAGAGAGAGAGAAGGGAAGGGAGGGAGTGAGCATTGGGTGACGGTACAAGGCTTCGACAGGCGATGCGCGCGCTCTGGAACCCGAGTTTTTTTGTGTCCTTTCGAATCCTGCCGGGAATTCTCTAACAATCCGTGTCTCCAGCAGTTTGTGCAGCGTTCCTTAAAGCCGTTCCGGTATGGATGTTGGAGGATATTGAGGGAAGAGTGTTCGAGAAGGAGGAGCAAGAGAATTTGCAGATGCAAGGGAATTTTTTTGGCAGTTTCGGAAAGGGAGCTAGAGAGGAAGCAAGAGTGGTGTCCATGGGAAGAAGAAGAGCAGGTGCACTAGTGGTGGTGCCATAGTGCTTCTTCCCTGCTGCTGCTTGCTTCTCCTGCTCTCTGCAATTTTCGCACGGTGTTCTTCATGCCCATCTTTCGGTTCCATGGCATTTCTTATCTTCTTTCATGTTTTCTTGCTCTTTCCTGTTGTATCCAATTTGCATGCACCTTGCAAACCATTCAAGCTCATGCTAAATTGCTGAATTGAGACTGCCACAAAATGCCATCATTCAGCTGAAGGCATTCTACGGAGTTAAGGATTTGGAGTGCTATAAAATATTCGAGGTCTTACAGGAGAGAGGACATATTGGGCTATTTCTGGTTTCTCCACTGTGCAAGGTGGTGATCATGTTCCACTTTCACAGAATTGTTTCATGCAAGCCTCATTCCTTGTAGTCATCATCTTCTTCACCCACTCTCACCATGACAGAAGCGGCAGCTGTGGTTTATCGATCAGGAAAGAGGGAACCATTTGGAGCTATAGAGCTTCTTTGCAACTAGCCAGTTCCACCAGCTTTGAAGGACACAGGTTTGAACTCCAGTAAAATCAGACAATGTCCACACAGCAATCTATCATACGCCCCTGGTAGATTTCCTTGTGCAGAATTCCATTCATAACAAGATGCAGCAGATTGTTGCTCTATTGTCTTCTCCTGATGGAGTGTAGTGGATCAATCCAAATGTTGTAATTACACGATTCCATGGATCCAAACTGGAGGTGGTTGCTCAGAAGCTTATTAGAAGTTACGAATAAGTTTCATGTATCCACAGTACCATGCAACATGTGATCCACAAGTAGAGCAATGTGCCATGATCCCTCCTCCACATCTGCAGCATTTTGTGAGGAAAAACAATGCCAACCATGATACAGCACACCAAGAACCACTGCCCAAGACAAATTCCCTATGGTGTTGCAGCATTGAGGAAATAGTCAGCTAGCTCTGATATCAATCTCTACAAGCACACAAAATTTCAGCTATTTCAGCTATTTCAGATCCTGAGGTTCAAGTGGATCAAGTGTGAGCTTCTTTCTGATGGATGGGGGGGCACTTTCAGGTGAAACAGAGCAACCAAGTACATATAGTGCTGTATTTCATTGGCATCAGAATCTTGGTAGATCTTCAACACATTCAGGAATTTCAGGATGCTGCTCTTGATGGCTATCACTTTCTAGAGTTTGCCTTCTAACTTCAAAGAGGATGTACTACTTTCACAGCTCTCTCTGTGTGCTTTCAGAGCTTTCAAGCAAAATCAAAGTCAAATGGACATAGCTACTCAGGAGTTTCCAGATCAGATTCAGAAGCTCACAAAATCAGAGAAGATAAGGTGGACCACAATATGCAGGCAGATGCATATAAGGTGCCATTTGCAGAATGCAAAAAGAATGGTAAAACATTTGCAGATAAGGAGAGATGTTGAAAGCATAGGACCTTTGCTTTACTGAGAGAAGATGAGCACTCAGAACTCAACATCCAGGCTGTGATATTGAAGGGAATCAATGAAAAGTAATAAGAGAGAGAAGATATGTCTTCTTTTCAACCAAAACTGATTCACAAGAGACTAATAGCACTTGGGGGATTTCTGAAAATTTTCAGAGAAACACAAACAAGTACAGATCCCCTTCTAAGATTGTGTGAGAGGGAGGCTGTGATGCAACCAAGACTTATCACCGTAGCTCCAGAGGAAGGAAAACTGAACTCATGATTGTTTGCGGGGTGGTTTGCCAAGTGCACACCTAATAGTTTGACCCATGTTCACCAGATCTTGCACCTACACACCATTTTCCAACACATTGGATACACATATAGGATGTTGACCAGCAGGAAAATTCTTCTGACAGTGATATTTCCCAGTGCTGAATAGCCAAAAAACACAGATTCAAAATGCTCCTATCCTTTGCCATCCTAAACCCTAAAAACAGCGAAAATCAAACACAGAAAGTTCTTGTACTGGGGACCACGCGGATCATCTCTAAAACTGCTACTCACCTCTCGAATCCCGCTAGCATGAAGAGCACCGCCAATAGCACAAGCACCACCCCCTAGCATCAACGATGCAATAGAGAACGCACGGATGGGCATGGATGTCGGACCACCATCACCCCTTTTGTGAAGCACAGCTGCACCCAGCAATTGGGTGGCGGAAAAAATGGCCCACATCGTTGTGTGCATAGAACTATAGCTACCGCCATTACCATCGTGATGATTAACAGCGACAACAACAGAAGAGTCTTGATCACTACTCATGAATGCAGCAAAAATCAGCTCCACAGAGCAATTCCAAAGCACGCAATCTTCTTCTTCTTCTTCTTCTTCTGATGCTTACAGATTTCTACATAGAAATCCTTGATAAGAGGAGAGATCTTGACCCATGGAAGCTAATTTATGGATCCTTTGAAAGAACCCAATAAAACAAATTCTAGTTGTTTGGTGCATATACCTATGATTTGGGTGTGGGATATGGAACACAAAACCTAAGGGGTTGTGGGTGCCAGCGATGTTTTAGGGTTTTGGGTCTAGGGTTTGGAATCTTTGGGTCATGTATGTTGGTGTAAAAGCCTAGTAGGCTTGTGTCAAGTTTGAAGAAAACATTTGTGTCCAGTGACATTGTTCAAATTGATGTCTTGAATTGTTTTTGCAAGTTGCATTAGTTAACTAGTCCTCAAATTTTGCATGTCTTTTGCATGTGGCCCATTCAAAATATATGCAAATTGCAAGGAGCTTTTAACAAAAATTTGAAATTTTTAACACCTGGTTCTTTGATTTTGTTGAGGGATGCATAAACCTTCACATTTATATATACAATTTAAAATTGTAAATTTTTTCTCACAAGCACTAATAAATAAGGTCTTGGCACATTATTTGTGTTTTGTGTTGCAAATGGCGTCTCATAACCTACCCCAATGTAAGGTATTAAACATATTCTAATATTTTGATAGTTAATTATTAAATTAATAGTTCATCACACAATGAACATTTATTTTTCATTGATAATGAATAAAATTCATTCATCCTCATCCTCATTTCATTCATAATGTGCAATTAGGAAAGTGTTTCAAAATTGTTTTTTGCACAATACATTATACAATAGCTTCTTTGAATTAGGTCCTTAAACAAATATACATAAACATAGTCTTCTCATCACCTTTAGTCCATTAAACTATAGTTTAAGATAACAACCTTATGTTTTGATCTTATAGTTTTTTATATATAGATTTGTATATTAGATTTTTATCTTATATTTTAACTTATGTGCCAAAAACTTGCTAAGTTTTTCATCAATTATTTGGATTAAAAATTAACATTTCAAAATTTTGCAAACAAAATATTTCACATGTAACCACAAGAAATTAATAATGTATTTCCAATAAGATTTTAAACTTCAAAATGTAATACATCATTTCATAATATAAAGTTACAAATAAATCTAGAGGATGCATATTGATTGTTAACCATTAATAAAAATGTCATAGTAGGAGGAAGATCTTGCACACCAACCTTTGCAATTTGCATTCAAATTTTTAGATGTAGTGATGGTATTTTGTATTTTTAGTGTGACTATTCAACAATTTTCCATGTTGAATCAAAGACCTATCAACTTTTTCGAAACATTGTTCTTCTTTGTTTCCAAATGTGAAACCCTAGCCATGAATCACACCAATAAATTACCATTAACAACATGATCATCAACCTTGAACAAATCCATTATTGAAACACCAAATGGGCATCTACTTATTGGCCCTTGCACCATTGACTAGAAAAGGTGATGCAAATTTGCACATAACATTCAATCTGCCAAAAAAATCCCCAACTTCACTTTTATTAAAAAAAGCCATTAACTAACAAGTTGTGTTTCATCTCTACAACTTTTCTTGCATTTTGTTGAAGCAATTGCCTTTGCCCACTTCACTTTCTTTTTTTTCTCTTGTGCAATATAACCTTTCACAAATTAAACATGAAACTCATTATTAATGATGTGAGGTGTACCAAATACATGCCAATAATGCTTTGACAAATCTCAATTGCATTTGGGATGAAAAAATAGATTAATGTTTTCAAACTTGTACAACCAAATTCATAAAATTTCCCAAAGGGGGGACATCAGCTTGTGTTTAGGCAAAACATAAGGCATAATGTGCAACTTAGGTACAAAGGGAAAAAATGATGTAATACTTGAAAATGTTCTAAAATTGGTGCATTTTTGAGTTTCACCATGAGTTTGCATGTTTTCATGTGTGATGAGAATTGAAATGAGCAAGCCAAGAAAGGACAAGAGAAAGTTGTGTTTTTGTGTTTTTATGCGAGATGAAACTTGAAATAAGCAATGAGTGAAGAGATGACTAAAGAGAGTTGGAATGTTAAAGAGTGAAAGAGAGGATTCAAAGATCTCAAATGCTTAATGAAAATGTTTGGAAGCCTTGAAAATTTGGGCTTGAAAGAGAAAGGTGGAAAGGAGTGTTAAGGTTTCAAAAACATTAAGAAAGAACTCAAAGGTCTGGAAGGTTTCATGTTGCAAAAGAGAGGGTTTGAGAAGGGCGTTATACTTCTCATTAACAAAAAAACAAGTTATTCTACCATGAGAGGCTTTGTCCTAAAAATAAGGTATTACATTTAATGTTCTACTATGAACTCAAGTTATATTGGAATTATGAAAGATCATAATTTTTTTTTCACATTTGTACTAAAAAATAAAGTTTTCTAACCATATTAGAATTCATTGTACATGTTTAGAAATTGAAACCATAGTTCCATTGTCTTTTCTTTAACCATACAAATGAATATAAAGTTGTGATTAATTATATTGTTTAAGAAAATCCAAGTTTGAAAAACTTGGATAATGTAGACAAATTTTAGCAATGTGCATGAGGTATTTGTTTGAAATAAACATCAATATTGAATGGATATAATTTACATGGAAAGATTTTTATTTTTGGTCTCATTTTCATTTTGAAGTTTGAGAATTTGGCATTTATGATATATGTTTTTGTCGCATTTTGGGTTTAGGTTTTCCATGAAGGGTGTGTTGTTATGATGTTTGATGGGTGTACGTGTGAATATAATAATCATTCAAATTTTTTTTTGTTCTGGTAGTGATATTTACAATTTTTTTTGCACATGGTCCATGAAAAAAAAATGTAAAAATGCAAATTCTAGCCACAAGTTGCCAACATTTTGGGAGTAATTAATCAAGCGGAAAATGCAACATTTACATGCATATTTTCACAAACACTACACTATAAATAAATGGATAGATTAATGATTTTTGTTGTTATACATTGGAAGTGTGTTTGGTAATTTGAATACAATATAAATCAATTTGTGAAAATTTGACCAATATTCTTTTGTTACACTAGAGTTGCATTCATTTCTAGGGACATTTGCCCATATATGGTTTAATTGAAATCCAACTTTTGTGGTGTTTTCATTAAATTATGATTTAAATTGGAATTTATCCATGAAATATAATCATTCTTGTTTATTTTTTGGTTGGTTATTTTAAAATGTCAACATTTAAACTTTCCCATAATGATGATTGGATAATGTTAAGGAGATTGTTGAATTATGGTTTGAAGATTGTTTAGGAGTGTAGAAATTGAACATGGATGAACTTTATACACACATACATTTTTATTTTTTTTGTGTATTAATATTAAAAATTGTTAGTATATATTTTGAACCATCATTAGTTATTGTATTGAAAGAATTTAAATGCATGTGTATATCATATATCATCATTAACCCATGACCTCATGGATTGAAATATATGAATACTTTGATGAATTTATAAATGCACATATGTTGATCCATGGTGTATTTTTGTTTCTATAAGACATAAAATATGTGACATTTGAAAGTTATGATCATAATTGATGTCTTTGTAATGTTGATGTAAATAAGTTGTATTCAAAGCTTGGATAATTACATGAGAATTATCTAAGTTTTTTAATTGAGGAATTAATAGTATCCAAGTTACAATTGTTTTCAACTACATGTAATTTTGGATCCACATAAAAACTTTCATGTTGGAGAGGAGTTAACAAAAATAATTTTTTTTTGGGTTCAAATGCAAGATAATGTTGTATATGGTAACCCATGTTTTTTAATGAACTAGTGGGATCAAAAATCAATTCATCTAATGATAATTCCTAAGAATGATGAATGGTTCTTGTTGTTGCAAGTTGAATTGAAAATTGAATCCTTGTTATGATAAATGATTGAGATTTACCAATTTTTATATCTTTTATGATAAGTTCAATTGGTGTCCATTTTGATTCAATGTTGTTGTCATAATAATGATTGTATTTTTCTCTTATTAATGTTCCAATTTTAGAATTCTAAAACATTATCCATACAATTTTAAACTATTTACCTCCCTAACCTACTTATTTACCTAGCTAGGAAAATAGGTAGTTTGACCTACCCACCTAGGTCAACCTATGTACGTACTTATCTAAATAAATATTTATACAAGTAGGTATTTGGCCTAAAAAGGTAAAACCTATTTATCGACCTTTTTATATAAATAGGAAAGTAGGTATGTAACTTAGGTTTATAGGCACCTATTTATGTACCTACCTAGGTAACTACCAACTTAATATTAATATTTTGCATTAAACTTTTTTAAATGCCATGTGGCATATTTACATTGGGCCACATGTCATAATATAAAATCATCCAAACATTTGAATTAAACGTCCTAAATTATTTCAAAATAATAATAATAATAATAGTTAAATAATTAAATATTGGGACACGTGGCAACATATCATTTTCCTTCAACTGTGATCAAAATAATTACATTTTTGTCGCATGTGACAATACTTATATAATGAAATCAAAAGATGAACTTGTATTTGTTGAGCTTTTTTCATCAATACCCCTTATCATTCATTTGTGACTAATATTGCATGTGATTTGTTCAAAACAACTAATGAGATTTTAGTTGTTTCACAATATGTTGTTGATGCTTTAAAAATGCCATCAACTTCATTCACAAAACCATAAGATGTTGCATAGTTACCAACACATAATTCAACCAACATATTTTTTAAAATATTATTTGTAGAATGTAAATCCACAATTTTACTCGGATCATTTGAAAGTTTGTAAGATGGTGGGCATGATTTATGGTTGATGGCCATTGCTTTGAAAATAAAGGTGTGACTTAATGTTTTAATGAACACATTTTCATTGTGTTTTTGCACAAGTTTATTTGTATAAAATAAATACGGAATGTGTAGGAGGGTAGGTACGGCATAAAGATGGAAAAGGGGTGTGTGGCAACATGACATAAAAGAGTGAAAGAAAGAGTGTGTGTGGCAACATGACAAAAAATAGGGAAAGAAAGAAAGTGTGTGTGTGATATGTAGGGCAAAAAGAGGGGTAGTAAGACAAGCATGCCAAAAAGAGGGTGAGGCATAAAGAAGGAAAAAAGGAGAAGGGTAGAAAAAGAGAAAGAGGGGTGGGGGCAATAGGACAAGTAAGGCAAAAGAAGGATTGAAGAAGATGAGGTTCTTGCTAACACCCTTTTTCAATTCAATTTTCTTATGTTAAAAATAAAAGGTCACATGGAATGCTACCTTGTGGGAGTGGGAATTTAACAATTAATCCACTTGAGTTGAAGAGATGCAAATAATCTTTGATTTCCATGCATTGAAATTGATTCATGAATGGTATGTGTTTTCAAATCCTTCCATTAGTTCAAGTTCAATTGAAAGTTTCAAGTCTAAAACTAATTTTTTAATTGTGATTTAGGTTGTTTGGAACCATAAAGGATCGATTGTGGCGGATGTAGTTCATCTCACCATAGAACACCACCAAATGTACACGCACATCACAACAAGGTTGGCAAAATTGGTAACTTAGGTTTACCACCAAGCTCATGGACTTAATGATGATGGTATTTGAGTTAGATGAATGTCCTTTTTAGCATTTTTTTTGTAGTTCTTTGAAGATTTTTGGTTGCATTGATGTGGATTAATACATTCTCCATGAAACTTTTGGCATAATACTTCCATAAACACAAAAAATCATTAATACAAAAGATGTAATACCCATATTTTTGGTGTTTATTTGCCATTGAAATAAACACAACATTTACAATATTCACATTGGGGTCACAAAAACAACATTGAATTAAAGGTGTACAAATTATAATATTTGCATTAAAGTCACAAAAAAGAATTAGATTGAAGGTATTCAAAGTGTAATACTTGCATGGCATTCATAAAACACACATTGGGTTTTTCCTTTTCAAATGTAATACCTACATAAAAACCTTTTGTATTATTCACTTTCAACCAAACAAATTTGATTCATACAAATATTAATTTTTTGCAATAAAGATTCATTTAAGGGGGGGCTTGGCCCAATAAACAACAATTTTGTTGGTGGGTGAAAACATGGTCAAAGGAATTAGGGTGTCAAGGTAAAAGTCCCTTTCCAAATATTAAATATGACACATGTCATTTTGTGTTGGTTTATAACTTTAAAATTTGTATTTTGGGTACCCCCTTTAACATTACATTTTAGATATAAATACATTTTGACTACAAATTGATTTTATATCATGTATATTATGTATTCATGCCTTCTATCACATAAACACGAATAACTTTTGTTAAGGGCACATTTTCAAAATCCATAATTTTCAAGGTCAAAAACACTTTTGAACCAAATGTGTTCAAATTGGTTATAAAAACAATTTTCATCAATTCAAGTCCTTATCCCGTTTTAATCATGAATGTTAAAATTCTCTTGAATTTGAAAAAGGAATGGTGCACATTGGGTAAAAAAAGACATCTTAATAAAATAAGGACTATCCATTGTCAAAGTTTGAGTGCTTTGAACATGAAAAAACATTTTTGATTTGTGTCAAGCTTTGAACATGTAAACTTGCAATTAATGGAAAATATTCCAAACAAATTATGATAATTCAAACTATTATGCTTCATGTTTGTGATCTTTCAAACATATAAAAA
>Ga0209208_10000791_pt1 | contig 42945 bp, 36 predicted proteins | sample S1TSphfallax_3_FD_187694 | JGI IMG/M metagenome (GOLD analysis project Ga0209208, IMG submission 187694) | Host-associated microbial communities from peat moss isolated from Minnesota, USA - S1T2_Fd - Sphagnum fallax MG (SPAdes) (version 2) | ecosystem: Host-associated > Plants > Peat moss >...
GCAGCCAAGCCTTCAGATCGGGTGGAAGAAGAAAGGCTTGGTCGCGATTGAATGGAACGTAGCTCGCCATGCCACGAGTCTAGCCATTCGCCACCGATTTGGGTACCCCAATCCGACAGGCTGCTAGGCGAATAGGGAGAACCGCAGCCAACCAGGGGAATATTGCGTCCGCTCCCCCGTGTGGGGGCGGCCAGGATATGGCTGGTACATAAATAATAGGCGCTTTGGCGCATGCCCATTCGACACCAAGGGACGAAGTCCATTTGGTGATCCACCCCTGCGACCACAGGCCTCGCCATACCATCGTGGGCTCGGCGTAATCTCATCGTTGGCGGCGGGCTTCATATACGGCCCTCGTCAAGGCAGCGGGCAGCGCTCCCCAATAGGCGAGCGCTCAGCTGTTGCCCGCTTCCCTCGGTGCTCCTATCGCCCGGTGGGGGCGCAGCCGCACCAGACGGCGCCAGGGAAACAGCACCAGCGCCGGAATTGCCGCCCCACCCAGTAGGGCACCAACTGCCACCCGCAGTGTCAAATCTGAGACTGTGGCGCCGCATGCCACTGCGCCGATTGTCGCCCCCAAGATAGCTAATCCAACAATTTCCGGTCCGCCAATTGCCGAATTTCTACGCACGCTCGCGGCTCCGTTTAAATCTCGTGACCTCACGCTCATATCATATCTTTCTTAAGACATCCAGAGAAGTTAGCGCTTCGTAAAAATAAATTTTTGGACAGGGTAACGCCTGCCGTAATGGATCCGGTACGGAACGGGACGCACATATGCAGGCTGTGGCAATTCGCCAGTCTTTTCCAAAGACTAAAATATTACGGTTATAGAAAGGCCATCGCAAGGGGCCAGGAACGCCATAGCGTTCCGGATATAGGCGCGGCTTGCAGAGTTTTCTCGCCAACGCCACCTGGCACTGAGGTCAACAAGGTGAAAGACACGTCACGCGCCAGGTGCGGCCAGTACGTGAACATGCGACCCCTCGGTAAGCCGGGATGCACCATCCGTCACCACGACTTGTCCCGCCGTCAGGCCGGCGGCGATGACCGCCACCGCCTCGGTTTGTCGTGCTACCGTAACGGGATGCCGGGTCGCGACGTCCGGCCCGGTACCCGCAGCACCCAGCAAGAACACGAACGCTCCTTGCGGGCCACGCTGCACCGCGCCCACGGGCACGGCCACCACGTCATGATCCACCCGCAAGAACATGCGCACGTTCACGAACGCCCCAGGCCAGAGATGCAGGAGCGGATTGGGGAAAATCGCCTTCAGTTTGATCGTGCCGGTATTCTGATCCACCTCGTTGTCCAGTACCAGAACATGGCCGCTGTCCAGCGGCGCCGTGCCATCAGCCGGGCTGCCGCCGTCTTGCGGCAGGGCAATCACCTTGGCACCACCGCTCCCCTGGCTCGCCTGCATCGCCGCCACCACGTCCGGCAGCGTCTGCTGCGGCAACGTGAACACCACGGCGATCGGCCGTAGTGTCGTCACCACCGTCAGCGGCGTCACGTCGCCGCTCGTCACGATGTTGCCGATATCCACCTGGCGAATCCCCGTGCGCCCATCCACCGGCGAGGTGATGCTGGTGTAGCTGAGGTTGGTCCGCGCGGTGTCGATCTGCGCCTGGTCCTGCCGCACCTGGGCCTCGTCTTGCGCCACGGTCGCGCGCTGCGTATCGGCCTGCTGCGCGGTGGTATACTGGGATTTGGCCAGCTTGTCGTAGCGCGCCAGGTCGCGCTGGGCGTTTGCCAGGCTTGCTTCATCCTGCGCCTTCTTCGCCACCGCCTGGTCATACGCCGCCTGGTAGGTGCGTGAATCGATCAGCGCCAGCACGTCGCCCTTGTGCACGTCCTGGCCTTCATGGAACCGGATGTCGGTCAGCGGACCGCTGACCATCGGCCGGATATTCACCGTGTTCAGCGCCTGCACGGTGCCGATGCCGTCCACCGTCATCGGCACATCCGCCAGCCGCGCCACGGCAGTGGCCACCGGCACCGGCATCTGCGCCTCGGCATGCGCATCCTTGGCCTTCTTGCCAGAGCGCAGCCACACCAGCCCACCTATGATCACCAGTGCGACGGCCAGGGCCAGAAAAAAACGTTTCATGTTTATCCGCGCCTAATGCGTAAAAGTTCTTTGCTTCTTTCTTTCAAGAAAGAAGGCCTTTCTTCCTTGCTTCTCCACAGGACGGAAGAGTCTTCTTTTTCTGAGCAAAGAGACGAAAAAAGACTTTTATCCCTGTGTGCTGGCGGCACCGTATACGCTCCTCTTGCGGGGCCACGCGACGGCATCGGTGCTCCAGCCGCCGCCCAGCGCTTTATATAAGGAGACGAGCGCCATGAAGCGGGAAACTCGCACCTGCGCCAGCGTGTCCTCGTCGTTGAACAGCGTCGTCTGGGTGTTCAGCACCGTCGTGATATCCACCGTGCCGGCCGCGAGCTGGGCGTTCACGATATCAGCCGAGCGCTGCGCCGTGCGCACCGCCTCGGCTTGCAGAGTCTCCTGCGTCGCGGCGTAGTTGGCCTGCGTCAGCGCCGTCTCGGTGTCGGTCAGCGCCTGCAAGAACGCCTTCGCGTAATCGGCCGCCAGCTCCTTGTAGCGCCCCTTCGCTTCGCCCAGCGTGCCTTCCTTGTTGCCGTTATCGAAAATCGTCTGGGTGATGGAGTTGGCCAGGCTGGCAACCGTCGTGCCTGGCCCCGTCAGCATCGATAGCGCGGTGCTCGAGAGCCCGCCTTGCGCCGTCAATTGCAGTGACGGATAGACGTTGGCCACATCCTGCCGGACGGTCTGGTTCTGGGAAATCAGTTGCGCCTCGGCATAGGCCACGTCCGGGCGGCGCTTCAGCAGATCCCCCGGCAATCCGGTGCCGATCACCGGCAGCGCCACCTGCGTCAGCGGCGCCGGGTCAATGTGAATTTGTTCCGGTGGCAGCCCCACGAGGATGCCTAAGCCGATCACCTCCTGCTCGTAGTCGCTCTGCAGCGCCGGGATCTGCGCCCGCGTGCTGGCCACCAGCGCCTCCTGCTGGCTCACATCCAGCAGGCTCGCCGTGCCCACGGCCAGTCGGCCGCGATAGGCATCCAGCAGATCGAGTGAGACCTTCAGATTGTGCCTGGCGATGGCCAGCCTGTCGCGATACCCAGCGGCCTCAAAATAGGTGGTGGCAATCGAGCTGGAGGTGGTCAGCCAGGTGGTCTGCGCATCGTAACGGCTGCCGAGCGCGGTTGCCTGAGCGGCACGGAGCGCATCGAGGTTCTTGCCCCAGAAATCCACCTCATAGGAGGCGGAGAGTTGGGCCGACCAGGTGCGGGTTTCGGTATAGGTGTTCCCGCCGCTGAAAAACGCCGCCTCGCCAGGCGGCAGCCCCGCCAGGCTTTGGGTCAGTCCCGTCCGCTGGTAGTTTTGCTGAAGCGTGCCCGTGATCCCCGGCAGTAGCGGGCTTCCGGCCACGCGTGCGGCCTGGTCCGCCTGGATGATCCGCGCCGCCGCCGCCTGCACATCCAGGCTGTGCGTGGCAGCCAGATTGATCAGCCGGTCCAGTTCCGGCGCGTTAAAACTGCGCCACCAGGTGGTGGAGGGCAGGGGGGCCGTCGCTGGCGGCGGGTTTGACGTGAACGCGGGCGGCACGGGCAATGCCGGTCGGTTGTAGCGGGGTCCAACGCCACAACTTGCGAGCGACAGCGCCGCCCCCAGCGCAAGCGCCCTTCGTGCGGCCATCATCTGCTAGCCATCGGGCGTCGAAGTTCCCCCAGTCGCACCTAGTTTACCCCGTTTGCGTCAACGCGCAAACTCGCCAAGGACCATCCACGCAATAGACAAAAGTTTTGGTTCTTTTTCAAAAAAGAAGAAATCCTGCTTTTCTGAAGAAAACAAGCGAAAGACTTTTATCTCTTATGCTCGCCCGGGAAGTCGGGGATAGGATGGCACATGAGCGCGTTCTGGAAGACGAAGAGTCTGGAGGAGATGAGCCAGGCGGAGTGGGAGTCCTTGTGCGACGGTTGTGGCCGCTGCTGCCTGCACAAGCTGCGCGACGACGATACCCAGGAGATTGCCTGGACCAATGTCGCCTGCCGCCTGCTGAACACCGAGTCGTGCCGTTGCGGCGATTACTCCAACCGCCGTGCCCGCGTGCCGGATTGTGTGCAACTGACACCGCAGGAGGTGAAACATATCGATTGGCTGCCTCCATCCTGTGCCTACCGGCGTATCAAGGAGGGGCGTGGCCTGGCCTGGTGGCATCCGCTGGTGTCCGGCAGCCCTGCCACCGTGCACGAGGCCGGCGTTTCGGTGCGTGGCCGCGCGCTGGATGAGCGTTACGCCGGCGGCCTCGAATACCACGTCGTGGACTGGCCCGGCCGCAATCCGAAACCCCGGCGGTGCAAGCCGGGGGACGGCTGTACGGGATCGCCACGCGATCAAAATTAATTTTATCGGGAGAGAGTTGCTAAAATTGATTTTATACATATATTACAACCCATGGTAAGGGTGGTGAAGATTAGGCCGGGCCGTTTAGCCCATGTGCGTGTATGACCGCCCCCCCGCCAGGTAGGGGCAGAAGCCCCTCCATGTCCCGCGGCTTCGCCGCTTTTGTTGCCGGTCGCCGCGGCAACACGGCGCTGGAATTCGCCATCGTTTCCCTGCCGTTCATTTTTTTCCTGATGTTTCTGTTTGAGATTGGGCTCGACTTCTACTTTCAGCTTGCGCTGGACTACACGCTCAAGGAGGCGGCACGCCAGGTTGCCACCGGTGCCGTGCCGGGCGGCGTCACCGCCGCCAACTTCAAGACCAACTACGTGTGTCCGTTTGCCAACGGCCTTCTGAACTGCGGCCAGATCTACATTCAGTTGCAGCCGGTTCCGGTAAACAGCTCGTGCTCCGCCGCCAACAACAGCACCTCGTTCGGGAACTATTACTGCGACAATGTGGCGCCGTATACGCTGGCCAGCGGCGCCGTCGCAACCAATGGCGTCACGTGCGGCCAGTCGGATGAGCTGATGCTTTTGCAGGCCATCTACCTCTCTCCCAGCATCGTCGGCAGCCTGCCGCTGTTGATTAGCCCTACCGCCAACCACGCCTACTCGATCACCACGAGCAACGGGCTGACGCACGTGACCATTTCGCAGATCGGCTTCGTCAACGAGCCGGGGTCGTCATGCTGAACCGCCACATCTCGGGCGGCAGGGATTTCGGCCAGGCCCGTGCCCTGAAGCGGGACGGCCGCTCAGGCGTCGCCATGCTGGAGTTCGCGGTGATCGCCCCTATGCTTGTGATCTTGCTTGTGGGCATGACGAATCTCGGCGTCGCGTATGTGGACGCGCAGCGCATCGGCGCAGTGGCCGACGAAGCGGGCCTGATGGCTACGCAACTGGCGATCCAGCCGGACCAGACAACCACGCTGACCGCCGCGCAGGTATACGCGGCCAGCAGCATTATCTATGCCATCATGCCCGAGACGCTCACGATGCCCTCAACGAGCTATGGCGTGACGATTTCCGACATCTATTACGCCGGCACGGGCTGTTACACCACCTATCCGGCCAATCAGCTGCCGTGCTCAAGTTATACCGCTAACGTGGCATGGAGCGTGCCGATGGCCGGCGGCCTGCAATGGGTCCGGCCCTGTGGCGTTGTCACGCAGACCGGGTCAGGCACCGCGCAGGTGCTCGCCAACGGCAACGGCACGCCAACCACCATACCCACGGCAGGCCTGCAGATGCTCACCTCGGTCATTGTGGTGGACGTCACCTACAAGTTCACCCCGTTTTTCACCACGCCGCTTCTGCCGGGGTTGGGTGGCATCGCAAGCGGCGGATTTTCCGTTCTGCCCAACGGGCTAACCCTGCAACAGACCTTCTTTGCGCCGCAGCGCACCATCGTTTCGCCCTACATTGCCTATACGCCCAGTTCGTCCTCATATGTTTGCTCCGGCTACACATGAAAGCGCGTCTGCCCACCCCAAATAAATGTTCTGTCTTATGCAGAAGGATTAGCTGACCATGCGCCCGCATAACGCTCGCATCTTGCTGCGAAGCCGTCGCGGGGGCGTCGCCCTGATGTTCGCCGCCTCGGCGCTGCCGCTCACCTTCCTGGTCGGTCTCGTGGTGAACTTCGCGACCATCCTTCAGGCCAAGAGCCAACTGGACGTGGCTGCCGATAGCGCGGCCATTGCCGGCGCGGAGGAAGCGGCGAAGATCTACGCGGCGGGCTACACGTCAGAGGCGCAGATCTTCGGCCAGAGTGCCGCGCTGCAGATGTGGGTTGCCGGGACCGGGCGGCTCTCCGGCGCGCTCAATGGCAGCGTGAGCCCCACGATACAGATCATCCAAACAGGGCAGAATTTCAACGCCACGATCAGCTACACGGCGCACGTGTCGCCGCTGATGCCGAACCTGATGAACTGGGCGAACGGCTACGCCACCGTCACCAATAGCGTCTCGGCGAACATCACCGTGAACGTGTTCGCGACGGTGGATTTCCTGCTCGACAACTCATCCTCGATGATGCTGCCGGCGACGACGACCGATCTGACAAACATGCAGTCCGCCATCTACAACTGGGTGGCCACGCCGGCCAACGCGCAAAAGGTCGTTACTTACGCGGATGGGAATATTGCGGTCAACAGCAGCGGCTACACGTATCCAGGTAATGCAGCTAACGCGCCCACCTATAACCCCAGCGCCGTGACGGCGAGCCAGATGTGTGGTTTCGCGTGTCACTGGAGCGCCTCGTCCACGGCCAGCAATCCACAGGACTTCTACGGCGTGGCCAGGGCCGCGGGGGTGAAACTGCGGTGGGACTCGCTGGTCAGTGCCACCACCTACGTGCTTCAGAACACCATGCAGTTCTACAACGCCAGTTCCAACCCCAATGGGCTGGAAAAGCAGTATGGGCAGTTCAGCGTCGGCATTTATTCGTTCGGCGGATCCACGATGGGCACCTCGGCCTATTTGCAGACCGTGTTCGCCGAAGCTCCCATCGATCAGACCGTCAATGGCGTCGCAACCCTGGGCGCCGGGGCCAGCAAGGCCATCACCGCGATCAGCGGCATCACCCCGCCGGTGTCTCAGGACGTTTCGAACACCGACTTCGCCGACGCCTTCAATCTGCTCTATGGAATCGTCGGCAATGGCGGCAACGGCTACACGGCGCAGACGCCACAGAAATCCGTTATTCTGATCACCGACGGTATTGAAGACGATACGCCCGGTGGACAGTCGATCCCCACCACCGAGGGGCCGATCAACCCGGCGGTTTGCAGCACGATGAAGGCCAACGGTTACACCGTGCTGATCCTAGATATCCAGTATCAGACCTCGCTGGTTTATCTCACCGCCTACAACATGGCGCTTGTGCCCTATGTGAACGGCACCGCTACCCCCTCGCTTCCCGCAAACCTGCAAGCTTGTGCGTCCAGCGCCGAGGATGTGATTACCGTCAATCCCAACAGCCCCTCCGACATCCAAACCGCCCTGGTCGCGCTTCTCGACCAGGCGGTTGGCAGCACTGTGCGCCTGTCGGACTGATCCCGCGGGATGGGCTATGTGCGGCCCATCACCTCACGCGGCCGATTGGGCGTGGCCACCCGCCACGCCCAAGAAACGTCTGAATGGTCCGCACCGGGTAGCCCGCCTAGCTCTTGGGCGATGCGGAGGCCCAAGCCCCAGGTCCACCCGTGCGGCGTTTCGCCCACCCAAGCCGTGTCCAGCTATACGAAGAAAGAATGGCCTTCTTTTTTGAAAAAAAGAAGCAAAAAACTTTTGACACTTGAGATCTCACGCGTCGCAGGGGGTGGCCGCGCCCACGCAGGCTCGTATAGCGTGTAACCATGCAACGTGTTTCCCTACTGCTGCTCCTTCTTCCCACCCTCGCGCATGGCGCCGATCCGGCCCCCGTCGAATCCAGGTTCGGCATGGTGGTCACGGCCGAACACCTCGCCTCGCAAGCCGGCGCCGAAATCCTCGACCGCGGCGGCAACGCCGTGGATGCTGCCGTCGCGGTGGGATACGCGCTCGCCGTCGTCTACCCGGAAGCGGGCAATCTCGGCGGCGGCGGCTTCATGACCCTCCGCCTCGCCGACGGCCGCACCACCTTCCTCGATTTCCGCGAGAAGGCGCCGCTGGCCGCTACCGCCACGATGTTCCTCAATGCTGAAGGGCAAGTGATCCCCGGCCTCTCCACCGATTCGTGGAAATCGGTGGGCGTGCCGGGCTCCCCCGCCGGCCTCGAATACGCCCGCACCCATTACGGCACCCTATCGCGCCAGGTGCTGATGGCCCCCGCCATCAAACTCGCACAGGGCGGTTTTACCCTCGGCCAGGGCGACGCCGGCATCTTCGCGGTCAGCACCCCCTCGCTCGCCAAGGACCCAAACGCCGCCGCCATCTTCCTGCGCCACGGCCAACCACTGCAGCCCGGCGACCGCCTTGTGCAGGCGGATCTGGCCAGAACCCTCGCTCTGATCGCCAGGGAGGGTCCGGACGCCGCCTTCTACCACGGCCCTGTCGGCACCGCGATCGCGGCCGCCAGCAGCGCCGGCGGCGGACTCATCACCACCGCGGACCTCGCACACTACAAGGTACGCGAATTGCGGCCCGTGGAATGTGACTACCGCGGCTTCCACATCATCTCCTCCCCGCCCCCCAGCTCCGGCGGCGTGACTATCTGCGAAATCCTTCAAATCCTGCAGGGCTACGATCTCGGGAAGATGGGCTTTCATTCCGCCGACGAGGTGCATGTGCTGGTGGAAGCGATGCGCCACGCCTTCCTCGACCGTAACAACCAGCTCGGCGATCCCGATTTCATCCGCAACCCGGTCGCCGAGCTGATCAGCCCGGAAAACGCCGCGAAAATCCGCGCGAGCATCGACCCTGTACGCGCCACCCCGTCGTCCGCGCTGAAACTCCCCCCCGCTGCCAGCCCCTTGCCCGGCCGCGAAGGCAACCAGACGACGCAGTATTCCGTGGTGGACCAGGCCGGCAATGCCGTCAGCGTCACCTACACCCTCAACAACTGGTTCGGCTCCGGCCATGTGGCCGGACAAACCGGCATCGTCATGAACGACGAGATGGACGATTTCACCTCGAAGGCCGGCGTGCCCAACATGTTCGGCCTGATCCAGGGCACCGCTAATGATATCGCACCCGGCAAGACCCCGCTGAGCTCGATGTCGCCCACGATCGTGACGAAGAACGGCAAGCTGGTGATGGTGATCGGATCGCCGGGCGGGTCGCGCATCATCACCATCACGCTGGAGGCGATCATCAACGTGATCGACCACGGCATGACGATCCAGGAAGCCATCGACGCCCCGCGCATCCACGAGCAGTGGATGCCCGACGTGGTGTTCCTCGAACGCATGGCCCTTTCGCCCGATACGCGCGCAATCCTCGCCGGCCGCGGCTACAGCTTCCACGATGCCGGGTACTGGGGTGTGGCGGAAGGGATCCTGGTGGGTGGCCCCGCGCTGCCTGGACCCGGCGGTTTCGGCGAGGATGGCTTCCTGCCGCTGAACGCCCGGCCGGAAGCCGGCGCCAAACTGTTCGGCGCGCATGATGTGCGCGGCGGCGCCGGCAGCGCGGACGCCCAAACCGTGCAAGCGGGGCCAATCGCGCCATGACCGCCGAGGTCGACGAGCCTGCCGCCCTTGCCTATGTCGAGACAACGCTGGCCGCCGCCTACCGGTTGGAAGTCGACCGTGCCGAAAACGTCTGGCGCAGCTTGCCGATGCTGGCCGTGGTGCTTGCTATCGAGCTCGTGGCCATTGCGGTACTCGCCGGCGGCCTGCCCGCCCCCGTCTCGATCGAGGGTGCGCTGTGCCTGTTTCTGCTCATCCTGGCGGCGGCGGCGGTTCTGGCTTCCCTGTTCTGGCTGGCGGCCTCAGTGGCGCCGCAGAGCTTTCGCTTCGTGGCGCGCGAGCAGGCGTTGCTGACCTACGCACAAACCCTGATCCACCGCGAGCAGGAGGCCGCCAACCAGCAGCAGGATGATCCGTTCAGTGCGCGTGCCACCTTGCGCACGGAACTGGCCCGACACTACGCCGCCGCGACCGACCACAACCGCCAGATCAACGATTGGCGCGAGCGCCAACGGGGCCTGGCCACGATCGCCGGCCTGGCGGCTTTCGTGCCGATGCTGCTTCTGGCCGGCGCATCCTTCGCCCACCATGCGGCCGCGCAGAACTGAGAGGGCACGATCATGCCGCAATCAAAGCCCCTGCCGCCCTTCCGCCCCCTGACAGTGCCCCGCCACATCCAGAGCTGGGGCGTCACCCGGCGCGGCAACACCACCGACTATCCTGTTCCCGCCCCCCCGCCGATGCGCATCACCCGAATCGGCTGGTGGCACATCACCCGCGAGGAAAAGCCGCTCGACGCCCTAGAAACCGAGGACTGAGAAAAAAAAGAGAGATAACCACGACGGCACAGAGACAATAATCGGCGACAGCAAGTATCAGTTTCTTCTTCGTGACCCCTTCGTGCCGTCGTGGTTGAAATCTTTTTCGCCGCTATTACGGCGGCGGAACAGGCTGGCGAGGCTTGCCGCCCCCGCCGGGGGTTGCAGGCGTATTGTTCAGGACAACCCGCAGCGCCATCCGGATCACCGGAAAATCCAGGCGCATCGCGGCGAGCTCGGGCATGCCCTCCGCCGCTCCTTCGGCGGAGAGAACGATCCCGTCCGTGCCCACGCTATCGTCGCAATACGCGCCGTAATCTTGCAGCGCCCGCGCCAGCACCAGCCCATCGGGCGAGAGGCCAAGCGTCTCGATCCGCACCTCGGGCGGGATGGCGATCAGCGCGCCGATCGGCACATGCCCATGATAATCCCGAAACCCCCAGTAATCCTCGCGCGACGAGGGCCATACCGGCCCGTGGCGCAGCCGCGCATACGGCAATAGGAACGTCATCACATGCGCGATGCGATGCGCCCGGATCTCCCAGGCACGGATCACCCCGCCCATGCCGCTCGCATCCATCGCGCGCACGCCGGGAAAATGCCCATCCTTGAGGAACATCCCCGGCCCCCGGAGATCAACGCGGAAGGCCCGCACCGTCTCGATGCTCCCATCGGGCCGGATCCGCGCGCCATACATCTCCAGCACATGCGTCTTTGCCGGTTCCACCACGAACATGTGCCGGTCCCCCATCGGGTCCGGCCGCGCCCCCGGCGGCACCTGCGCACGAAAATCCCGCTTATTCTCCACATCATGCACGCGCACCCACGGGTCGTTCGCAGCGGCCAGGTAAATGGGCATCGACCAGGTACCGGCATGGATCAGCGCCTGTGGCCCATCCAGCAAATCATGCGTCTCCGCGTTATCCCCGGCCGAGAACACCGCACCGCTCCCGATCGCCCTATTCCACGGCGACTCCGCCGAAAACGGCCACAAAAACAGGTCCCGCGGCGCCGCGTGCGCGACCGGCATGGCTATCAGCAGGAACGCCACCCATAGGATGGGTCTTTCCGCGCCACGCGTGCGCCTGCTAAGCCAGACGATCATCACACATCCGGACCCCCATGGCTGGCCATAGTCACGTCAAGAACGTCATGCATCGCAAGGGCGCGCAGGATGCCCGGCGCGCGCGGCAATTCGCCAAGCTGATCCGCGAAATCACCGTCGCGGCCAAGCAGGGCCTGCCCGACCCCGCGGCCAATGCCCGGCTGCGTGCCGCCGTAACCACCGCGTTCAAGCAGAATATGACCAAGGATACGGTGGATCGCGCGATCAAGAAGGCCTCCGGGGCGTCCGCCGGGGAAGACTATACGGATGTTCGTTACGAGGGCTACGGCCCCGCCGGCGTCGCCGTCATCGTGGAGACGCTCACCGACAACCGCAACCGCACCGCCTCCGATGTGCGCTCCGCCTTCAGCAAGCACGGCGGCGCGCTCGGCGAGACGAACTCGGTCAGCTTCATGTTCAACCGCCTCGGCGTCGTCACCTACAAGCCGGCCGCCGCCACCCCCGACGCCATGCTGGAAGCCGCGATCGACGCCGGCGCCGACGATGTGGTCAGCGACGAGAGCGGCCACGAAGTCACCTGCGGCATCGACTCGCTTTTTGCCGTGCGCGACGCGCTGGAGCAGCGTTTCGGCCCCCCCGAAGAGGCCAAGTTCGACTGGCGCCCCACCACCACCGTCACGCTGGACGACGAGCGTGCCGCCTCGGTCCTGAAACTGATCGACGCCCTGGAGGACAACGACGACGTCCAGAACGTCTACGCCAATTTCGACATCCCCGACTCCGTCCTGGCGCGCCTTTCCGCATGAGTCGCGCCCAAAGGGGTAAAAGTTCTTTGGTTCTTTCTTTCAAGAAAGAACTTCTTTTTGAAAAAAGAAGCAAAAACTTTTGCCTGTTTGGGTGCGCGGCGCGGTGAGCATCCGACTCCTGGGGATCGATCCGGGTCTCCGCTTCACGGGCTGGGGGCTGATTGAATCCGATGGCAACCGGTTGCGTCATCTTGCGGATGGGGTGATCGCCACGGACAGCGAAATGGCCGTGCCTGACCGCTTGCGTGCCTTGTATGAGGGGCTTACGGCGCTGATTGCCGCGCACCGCCCCGCCGAGGCGGCCGTCGAGGAAACCTACGTCAACCGCAACGGTGCCGCCACCCTCAAGCTGGGCTATGCGAGGGGCGTGGCCCTCCTGGCCCCGGCGTTGGCCGGACTTCGTGTCACGGAATACGGCGCCAAGGAAGTCAAGCGCGCGGTCGTCGGCACCGGGAGCGCGGACAAGGGTCAGGTGGCCGACATGGTGCGGCGCCTGCTGCCCGGCGCAACCCTGCGCCGGGCCGATGCCTCCGATGCATTGGCGGTCGCCATCTGCCACGCGCATAACCGCAGCAGCTACCTGGCTTACGCGGCCGCCGCGGCGCTGGCGTGATCGCGCTTCTCACCGGCCGGGTGGAGCAGCGCGATGCCGGCGCCTGCATCATCGACGTGAACGGCGTGGGCTATCTCGTTCAGGCCAGCACGCGCACCCTCTCCGCCTTGCCTGCCCCCCCGGCCCAGGCCCGCATTCTGGTCGAAACGGTCGTCCGCGAGGATGCCATCCTACTCTACGGCTTTGCCGAGTCCGCCGAACGCGACTGGTTCCGGCTGTTGACCACGGTTCAGGGCGTGGGCGCCAAGGTCGCCCTTGCCGTTCTCTCCGCCCTTTCGCCCCGCGACCTGGTGGGCGCCATCGCCGCCTCCGACCGCGCGTGCCTCACGCGCGTGCCGGGCGTCGGCCCGAAGCTCGCCGTGCGTCTGCTGACCGAATTGCGGGACAAAGCCGGCGCCATGCCCTCGGGCGCGGTTATGCCCGGCATCATGATCACCCCCCAGGGCGGTCTGGCCGCGGACGCGCTCTCCGCGCTGGCAAATCTTGGCTACCGCCGCGCCGAAGCCCAGCCTGCCGTGGAACGCGTGCTGGAGCGCCTCGGGGACGGCGCCTCGCTCGATGCGGTGCTGCGGGAAAGCTTGCGGGAGTTGGCGAGATGAGCACGCAGGGCACTATCGTGCGGCGTTGCCGGTCCCAGCCGGTCCGCCTGCCAAAGGACGTGGCCTTCCCTCTGATGTGCCGAAGGTGAGCAATCCGCAGCGCAGCTGTGCGACAGCTTCTTATGCTGCGCTCCCAAACTAGGGCAGGGGCCAGGAGCGCATGCCCCCAGCCCCGGCTGGGCCACTATTGCGGCGTCGCTGTGCTGGTCGCGGAGGACTGCATCAGCGCGTGCTCCTGCGCATGCAGCGTCGCCAGTTGCTGATGCAGCGTCGCCGCCTGGGCCAGCTGATCGGCGGTCAGAACGCCGCGAACCTGCAACTCGGTTGCCAGATGCGCCTGATCGAGCGTCGCCTTCAGCGACTCTTCCTCCTGCAGCAGCGGCGTAATGTCGGCCTCGGTCAGGCTGCCGGCCGAGAGCATCTTTGTGGTGATCTGCTCGTGGATGCTGCGAAGCTGCTTCATTGTTGCCTTGTTGGCCGCCCACGCCGATTTTTCGATCGTGTGGATCTGATCCTTTTGCGCGTCCGTCAGCGCGATGCCGCGGGTCAGCATGTCGCCCCGAGGGCCGCCCCAGCCATGCCCGGCTGCAAGGGCGCCGGCAACCCCGCCGAAGCTGATCAGGGATGTGGCCAGAAGCAAGTGAGATATACGCATGGACATAACCTTTCGCGTCAACCGGTGTGAACCGGGTCATACGTGAGCCTTATGCGGCCGGACATGGTCTCGCAGCGGTTAATTTGTGCAACAAAGCATTGCGCCGGGCGGACAAAACCTCAAGTAGCCGCGCGGCAAAAAACACCCCTCGGCGTTCCACGCTTACCCAGCCGGAGAACCACGCCCCATGTCAGATCATCCCCCCACCGGCACCATCCTGCTGGCCGGCGCCAGCCGCGGTCTCGGCCTTGGCCTGGCCGAAACCTTCCTCTCCCGCGGCTGGCACGTCATCGCCACCGCCCGCACGCCGGAAAAATCACGCGGCCTCGCCGCCCTGCTCGATGCCCACCCCAGCCGGCTGCGGATCGAGACGCTCGACATCACCGATCCCACCTCAGCCACCACGCTCGCCGAGCGCCTGCACGGTGTCAGCATCGATGTGCTGTTCGTCGTCGCAGGCGTGCTCACGCACCAGAATACCCCGGTTCAGGCCCTGCCGGCAGCCGACGTGGCCGAAACCTTCGTCACCAACGCCACCGCCCCCGTGGCGCTTGCCGAAATCCTGCTGCCGCACGTCAAACACGCCGGCACCGTGGCGTTCATGACCTCCATCCTGGGCAGTATCGGTCTGAATAGCGGCGGCTACGATCTGTACCGCGCCAGCAAGGCGGCATTGAACATGCTGGCGAGCTGCTTCGCGCTGCGCCACACGGCGCATCCCGTGCTGCTGCTGCATCCCGGCTGGGTGCGCACCGAAATGGGTGGGCCGGGCGCGGCGATCGACGTGGAAACCAGCGTGACGGGGCTGGCGGATGTGATCACGCGGGAGCATCGGGCGGGGGTGGATTATCTGGATTATACTGGGAAGCATCTCGCGTGGTAAAAGGAAGTGTTCTTTTTTGAAAAAAAGAACCAAAAAACTTTTACTCTGGCGCCTTCCCGACGATCCGACACGCCGGCAACGGGCGTACCTGAACGGACAAAAGTTTTTTGGTTCTTTTTTTCAAAAAAGAACATCTTCCTTCCATTAAACCAATATAACCCCCGCGAATCGTCACGCCTGCTAGCAAGCACACGTGGCATCACGCGATACCCCTCCCGTCCCCGACGAAACGCGCGCCGTTGATCCGGCGCGTGCGCCCGAAGACGCGGCCGAGGCCAGCCTGCGGCCGCAGACCCTGCGCGAGTTCGTCGGCCAGAAATCCAGCCGCGAGAACCTCGCCATTTTCATCGAGGCCGCGCGCGCCCGTGCCGAGGCGCTGGACCATGTTCTGCTGCACGGCCCGCCGGGCTTGGGCAAAACCACGCTCGCCCAGATCGTGGCCCGCGAGCTTGGGGTGGGCTTCCGCGCCACCTCCGGCCCCGTGATCCAGCGCGCCGGCGACCTTGCCGCCATCCTGACCAATCTACAGCCGCGCGACGTTCTGTTCATCGACGAAATCCATCGGCTGCAGCCGGCGATCGAGGAAATCCTCTACCCGGCGATGGAGGATTTCCAACTCGACCTGATCATCGGCGAAGGCCCGGCCGCGCGCAGCGTGCGGATCGACTTGCAGCCCTTCACCCTGGTTGGCGCCACCACGCGGGCCGGCCTGCTCGCCACGCCCTTGCGCGACCGGTTCGGCATTCCCCTGCGTCTGGTGTTCTACACGCCGGAGGAGCTGACCCTGATCGTGGCGCGCGGTGCGGAGAAGCTGGGTGTGTCGCTGAGCGGGGAGGGGGCGCGGGAGATTGCCCGCCGCTCTCGCGGCACGCCCCGCATTGCCGGCCGGCTACTGCGGCGGGTGCGGGATTTCGCGGCCGTTGCGGGTTGCGCGCTGATCGACCGGGAGGTGGCCGATGCGGCGCTGCTGCGGCTGGAGGTGGATGCGCTGGGGTTGGATGCGATGGATCGGCGCTATTTGCGCCGCATGGCGGAGCATCATGGCGGCGGGCCGGTGGGTGTGGAGACGCTGGCGGCGGCGTTGGCGGAGGCGCGGGACACGCTGGAGGATGTGGTTGAGCCCTATCTGATCCAGGAGGGTCTGATGTTGCGCACCAGCCGCGGCCGCATGCTGGGCGAGCCGGGCTGGCGCCATCTTGGCCTCTCTCCACCGGCCGGCCTTCAGGACTTGCTGCTATGAGGCCGCATGTATGGCAGACCCGGATTTACTATGCGGACACGGATGCCGGCGGCGTCGTGTACCATGGCAAGTATCTGGAGCTGGCGGAGCGGGCGCGCACGGAGGCGTTGCGGGATGCTGGCATTCCGCATGCGGCGATGCTGGCCGATCATGACCGCAGTTTCATGGTGCGGCGTGTCAATCTGGAGTATTTGCGCCCGGCGCGTCTGGACGATCTGTTGACCATCACCACCGAGCCGGGATCCGAAACGGCTGCAACTCTTTCGCTTCGCCAGGTCTTCTCGCACGCCGGCGGCGCGGTTCTGGCTGTGTTGGACCTTGAGCTTGTGTGTGTGTCTGCTGTGACTGGCCGCCCGTGTCGGGTGCCCGCCGCCTGGCGAGGCTTAAGAGAGTAAAAGTTTTTTGCTTCTTTTTTTCAAAAAAGAAGAGTCTTTCTTCCTTAGGAGCCTATCTCTTGGATCCCACCGTCACCTCCACCGCTCTACCCGCGACGAACGGCGACCTTTCGCTGATCACCTTGTTCCTCCAGGCCGACATCGTCGTGAAGCTGGTGATGTTACTGTTGTTGCTGGCCAGCATCTGGGTGTGGGCGATCGTATTCGAGAAGATCACCACGTTGCGGCGCGTCAACAAGCAGGCGAGTGCGTTCGAGGACCGTTTCTGGTCCGGTGGCAGCCTTGAGGATCTTTACGATCAGGAGGGGGTTAGGCCTTCCCATCCGATGGCGGCGGTGTTTGGCGCTGCGATGGGCGAATGGCGGCGGTCTTCGCGTGTGGCCGGGGCGGACATGGCGCGTGGCAGTGTGCGGGACCGGATCGACAGGGCGATGAACGTGACGGTGACGCGGGAGATGGAGCGGCTGGAGCGTTGGATGGTTTTCCTCGCCAGTGTCGGCTCAATCGGCCCGTTCGTGGGGTTGTTCGGCACCGTTTGGGGTATCATGCACAGTTTTTCGGCCATCGCGGCGATGCACAACACCAATCTTTCGGTGGTTGCGCCCGGCATTGCGGAGGCGTTGTTCGCCACCGCCATTGGCCTGGTCGCCGCCATCCCCGCGGTTCTCGCCTACAACCAGATATCTACCTCGCTGGCCCGGTTCGCCTCCCGGCTTGAGGGGTTTGGCGTGGAGTTCGGTGCCATTTTATCCCGCCAGAGTGAGGAGCGTGTTTGATGGCCGGTGCATTGATGGGCCCCGGCAAGGGCCGTGGCCGTTACCGCGCGATGGCGGATATCAACGTGACGCCGCTGGTGGATGTGATGTTGGTGTTGCTGATCGTGTTCATGGTCACGGCCCCAATGCTCACATCCGGCGTGAACGTGGATTTGCCGAAGACCGACAGCAAACCCATCAATATAGATAGTGCGCCGCTCACCGTGACGATCACCGCGGACGGCAAGGTGCATTTCCAGGATGAGGAGATCGCGTTGCCGGATCTGGTGGCGCGGTTGCAGGCGATTTCGCAAAACGATCTCAGCCGCCGCATCTTCGTGCGCGGCGACCAGGCTATTCCGTATGGCCAGGTCATGCAGGTGATGTCCACCATTGCGCAGGGTGGTTTCACGAAGGTGGCTTTGCTGGCGCAGCAGACCCCTGGCGCGGCCGCCGCGCCGTAGGCATGACCAGACAGGCGCGCGACTAAACCATGTCTCCCGCCCTCAAGCGAGGTGCTACGATCTCGGCCGGGCTGCATCTGGCGGCGTTGCTGGCCCTGATCGTGGTGATCCCCGCGCCATTGCCGCCGCCTCCGCCGCCGGACGACACCATGGAGGTGGAGTTCGAGGGCACGGCCGTCTCCGCCCAGAAATCGCAGAACACCGGCAAGCACGCGGCCCCGGCCGAGGCGACCGAGCCTGCCGAAAAGACGCCGGCTATTGTTGAACCGAAGAAGGCGCCCATCGAGGCGCCGCCACCGCCGCCACCACCACCGCCAGAGGCGCCCCCCCAGGCCGCGCCGGTGGTCACGCGCACACTGGATACCTCGAAGCTGATGCCGCCGCCGCCCTCCGAGGTGGCCGAGCATCTCAAGCCGCCGCCGCCGATGAAGCTGCCGCCGAGCAAGGAGCCGCCCAAGCCGGTGCAGATCGCGCAAGCCTCCAAGCCGCCGCTGCATGAGCCGGTGAAGGATACAAAGCCGCTGGACACGGTGACGCACCAGCCGAACCCGACGAAAAACCCCGCCGTGGACACCAAGAGCGCGATGAACACGCTGGAAAAACTGATGGCCGATCAGCCGCAGGAGAAGCCGCCGACCCACAAGTATAATCCCTCACGTGGCGGCGCGCCGGATGCCGGCGGCCAGAAGCACGGCAACCTCACCGGCTCGCTGAGTGAAGCGCAGCGCAAGACGATCGGGGATTCCGTACGGCATTGTTATTCGGAGGACACGGCAGCGAAAGACTACGCCAGCTACAGCGCCAAGATGACCGTGACGATCGACTCGGCGGGTGTGGTTCATGACGTGGTGCTGGATCCGGCCGCTCAGGCCAGGGCCGCGAGCGATGAGGCCTATCGTGCCTTTGCCGAGCGTGCCGAGCAGGCGGTGCTGGATCCGGGCTGCGCGAAACTGCCGCTGCCGCCGAGCCTTCTAGGGCAGCCTTCGGCCAAACTGACCTTCCTTTTCAGACCCTGATGGAGTTCGCATGCCAGACATTAAGGTGAAGACCCGCATTTGGGATCCGAGCGCCGAGCGGCCTCTCCTGCGACGGGGCTTTCTCGCCGGCACCGCGGGCCTGCTTGCCGCTGCCCCAGCCTTCGCCCAGTCCACGCTGGCTCCACCCGCGTCAGCCCCCGCCGCGCCGGCCGGCGGCGAACCTATCATCGACGTGCAGGGCGCGCAGCGGAACCCCATCCCCATCGCCGTGACCGGCCTCTCCGGCGGCCCCGGCGCGATCGATATCGGCAGTGTCATCAATGCTGATCTGGGCCGCTGCGGCCTGTTCCGCCCGCTGGATACGGGGGCAGCCACGCCGCCCCCCGGCATACCCGATTTCAACATGTGGAAAGCCAGCGGCGCGCACGCTGTCGTCACCGGCCAGATTACCGGCACGGATCCGCTGCGCGTGGAGTTCCGCCTGTGGGACGTGCTGCAGGGCACCCAGATACAGGGTACAGCCTACACCACCTCCGCCGCCAACTGGCGCCGTATCTCCCACATCATCGCCGACGTGATCTACGAGCGGCTGATCGGCGAGAAGGGCTATTTCGATACGCGCATCGTCTACGTCGCCACCACAGGATCGCGCGCCAACCAAACGAAGCGCCTCGCCATCATGGATCAGGACAGCGCCAACAACCGCATCCTGACCAACGGCGAATGGATGGTGCTTACCCCGCGCTTCAACCCGGTGCGCGACCAGATTGCCTTCATGAGCTACGCCAATAACCGCCCGCGCGTGTATTTGTTCGATCTCTCTTCCGGCCGGCAAAGCGCCTTTGGCGAGTTCGAGGGCATGAGCTTCGCGCCGCGCTTCTCACCGGATGGCAGCGCCTGCATACTCTCTGTCACCCATGGTGGCGGATCGGATATCGTGGTGGTGGATACCGCCAGCCACGCTGCGCATCAGCTCACCAGTTCGGGATCGATCGATACCAGCCCCTGCTACAGCCCCGATGCCAGCCAGATCGTGTTCAATTCCGATCGCGGCGGTGACCAGCAGCTCTATGTCATGGGCGCCGGCGGCGGCGGGGCGAAGCGCATCAGCTATGGTAAAGGCCAGTATGCCACCCCCGTATGGTCTCCGCGCGGCGACCTGATCGCCTATACCCGGTTCGGCGGCGGATCATTCGCCATTGGCGTGATGGCGCCGGACGGCACCGGCGAACGCATCCTTTCGGAAAGCTTTCTGGTGGAAGGCCCCACCTTCGCCCCGAACGGCCGCGTGCTGATGTTCGCCCGTGAAACGCCGGCCCATGATAACCGTGGCGATGGCTGGTCGCAGCACCTGGTCTCCATCGATATCACCGGTTTCAACGAGCGCCAGGTCCCCACACCCACCTTCGGGTCCGACCCCGCCTGGTCCCCTCTCAACGCCTGAACGGCATCGGCCCATGCGATGCCGGATTTCGGTCGGGTGAAGGAAGTCCACCATCCCACCTCTCCGCGCCACATCCGTCAGCCGCCTTATCCGCCACTTCACCGTACGAACGTATACGCGGACGGTCATATAAAGGTCATGAAACGATAGCCGCGCGCCTGGGGTGGCATGCAACCCTGCCCCGCGCCGTAACTGCATGAAATGTTACTCATTTATCGGCCCCTCGCTTGACCGTGACGGGACCGCAAGCGTATTTCCGCCGCACCGCGGCAACGAATTCGTGAATCGGTCGTTACTCGCGTGGATGACCACTGATGCATCGAGAGACAGGAATACAATAATCATGAACATCAAGTTTTTGGGCGCGATCGCCGCGATCGCCCTGCTGGCCGCATGCTCGCATACTCCGCCGGCCGTAGTTGGCACGAGCGGCGGCGGCGGCGTACAGTCCACGGGCCCCACCGGCCCTGGCCCCGGCACCGAGGAAGACCTGGTTGCCAATGTCGGGGATCGCGTGTTCTACGAGCTGAACAAGTCCACCCTCAGCGACGCCGCGCAGGCCACCCTCAGCAAGCAGGCCGCCTGGCTTGCCAAGTATCCGAATGTTACGGTGCAGGTTGCCGGCAATTGCGACGACCGCGGCACGGAAGAATACAACCTTGCTCTCGGCAACCGCCGCGCCAAGGCCGCCAAGGACTTCCTGGTCGCCAAGGGCGTCTCCGCCAGCCGCATCACCACCATCAGCTACGGCAAGGATCGCCCGACCGCGCTGGGCGATAACGAGGAAGCCTGGGCCCAGAACCGCAACGCCATCACCTCGGTGAAGTAACAACGGACTGCCACCCGGCGCCATGGTATCGCAACCCGCGGCACCATCGCCAGCCAGGTGAACCTGTCACTTGATGCGGCCAGTCCGGGAAACTTTCCCGGATCGCAAACCCCGGGGGATAAAACCCCCGGGTTTTTTTGGCAGCACTCCTGTGTGCCGTAGGGTGGACGAAGTCCACCTTTGCACGGTACGTGTCCCGGTCACTCCGGCCCTGACAGCCGGAGCCGGGATCACGTGGAGCCGAGATGAAGCTGCGAATTAATCCCTTTAGAACGGCCCTGCTCGCCGCTGGCCTCACCTGGGCCGTCGGCAACGCCCAGCCCGCCGCCGCCCAAATGGAAAGCCGCGAGGCTATCTCCCTACAGGACCAGATCGCCGAATTGCGGCAGGAACTGCAAATCATGCAGCAGAACCAGCAGGCCGCCGGCCAGCCCATGCCACAAGCGATGCCGCAGCCCGGTCCGGAAACCCAGCCGCCCACCCAGGTCACCCCGGGCACCAGCGATACGGTGGCCGACCTCGTGGTGCGCGTCTCCGCCTTGGAGGACGAAAACCGTACCCTGCGCGGCCGGATCGACGACCTCACCAACCAGCTTCAGCACGTTAACGACACCCTCGCCAAGCAAATCAGCGACCTTGCCTTCAAGCTCGGCCAAGGCGCGCAGGGTGGCGCCCCACCCGACGCCGGCGCCGCCCCTGCCGGCGGCGGCGGACTGCCGCAAGCCGCACCCCCACCGGAACAAGCGCCGCCGCCGCCCAAACCGCACATGACGCCGGAACAGGCGCTCCGCGCCGCGCGGCTGGCCAATGACCACGGCGATTACGAAAGCGCCGCCGCTGCCGCCCACCAGGCACTCGCCGCCGGCCACGGAGCCCACGTGGCAGAAGCCGAACTCCAGCTCGGCCGCGCCGAAGGCGGCCAGCACATGTTCCGCGAAGCCGCCACAGACTACTTCTCCGCCTACAAACACGCCCCCAAGGCCCCCGATGCCCCAATCGCCCTGCTGGGCATGGCCAACGCCTTCATCGCCCAAGGCAAGGCAAAAGACGCCTGCCAGGTCCTCGCCCTGATCCCCGCCCAGTTTCCCCAGGCCACCCCCCTCGTCAAAGCCGGCACCAGCAGCGCCCGCCACCGCGCTTCCTGCTCCAAATAACCCGTAGGATGGGTGAGCGAATCGACGCCCATCACCGTCTGCCGCAAGAAAGCTGTTCTTTTTTGAAAAAAAGAACCAAAAAACCTTTGCCTGTGGGGGTTCGGTAAAAACGGGAAAAGCTGGCGGATATGGAGGCGATCACACACGAGGAATTCGCGGCACTGATGGTCCCACTCGGGCCATGGCCCAGCAACCGCCGCATCGCCGTCGGCGTCAGCGGCGGGGCAGACAGCACGTGCCTCGCCATCCTCGCCGCCGCCTGGGGAAACCCGCTCGCCCTGATCGTGGACCATCGGCTGCGCCCGGACTCCACCGCCGAAGCCCACCTCACTGCCGCCCGCTTGGCGGCGAGCAACATCGTAGCCCGCATCCTCACCCTGCACGGAGTCAACCCCGGCCCAGGCCTGGCGGCCCGGGCCCGCGCTGCCCGCTATGCCGCCCTCACCGAAGCCGCCAACGAAGCCGGCCTTACCGACCTGCTGCTGGCCCACCACGCCAGCGACCAGGCCGAAACCCTGCTGATGCGCCAACAGGCCCACAGCGCGCCATCCGGCCTCGCCGGCATGTCCGCCATCACCGAAACCAACGCGCTGCGCCTCGTGCGGCCGTTCATCACCCTGCCTCCCGGCCGGCTCCGCGCCACGCTGCGCACTCATGGCGTGGCCTGGGTAGAGGACCCGAGCAACGCCAACCCCGCAGCCCTGCGAACCCGGCTCCGCCAATACCTCGCCGACCCGGATGGCGACGGCCCGCACACCGCTGGCCTCACGGCCGAGGCCAACAGCCATGCGCGACACCGCGCCACCTCGGAAGCTCGGCTCGCGGCCGAACTCGCTACCCGCGCAACCCTCTTCCCCGAAGGCCACGCCGTTCTCTCGCCTGGCCCAGTCTCCGCCGCCTGGCTTGCCGCACTTATCCGCGCCCTCTCCGGCCGGCCCTACGCGCCACGCGGAGCGGCTCTCACGCGCCTGGCCGCGGCGCTCTCCGCCACTGACTTCCGCGCCGCCACCCTCGGCGGCATCCGCCTCATGCGAGCCGGCCGACTGGGGCCCGGTACGCTGCTGGTGCGCGAGCCGAGCGCCATGCAACCGCCCATCCCGGCCGCTCCGGGGGGTGTATGGGACAACCGCTTCAGCCTTGCCTGTGATGGCCCATTGCCGGCCGGCGCCACGATTGGCGCGCTGGGTGCCCACCCCAGGTTGCCAGGACAGGCTCTGCCCCACACCGTTCTGCGCACTTTGCCGGCCCTGCGCACGCCGGATGGCGCTTATGCCGTGCCGCATCTCGGCGCTTTTTATGGATGGACAAATCCAAGTGTTCGGCTGAGGCTAACCCCCCTTAATCCTGTGGCGGGTGCCAGCTTCCATCTTTGAGCGTAATCCAGGAAAACTGGGGGGTGTGCTGCGCACCTCGAAACACCATGTTCCCTTCCAGGAAGATGTTTTTTGCCTTAACCGCGCCACTTCTGCTGTTTTGGTATGGCCTGCGGCCGATGCCTCAGGTTGGGATGGAAAATGTCGCGGGCCGCAAGGCCTGTTTTAGGGATCGCAAACCGTTAGGTTTGCTTGGGACTGGGATGGAATGAGCAATTTCGGCCGTAACCTGGCTTTGTGGGTCATCATCGCACTGTTGCTGGTGGTGTTATTCAACCTGTTTCAACCCGGCAGCGGCCAGCACAGCACAAGTGCGATGGCCTATTCTGACTTCATCAGTGAAGTGAACAGCGGCCATGTGCGGGACGTGACCATCCAGGGCCACACCGTCTCCGGCCAGCTCTCCGATGGGCATGGCTTCCAGACTTACGCGCCCGAGGATCCCAACCTGTTCCAGCGCCTGACGGACCGCGGCGTGCGCGTGATCGCCAAGCCGGATGACGATGGCGTGAACCCGCTGCTGCGCACCCTGCTGAGCTGGTTCCCGATGCTGCTGCTGATCGGCGTGTGGGTGTTCTTCATGCGCCAGATGCAGTCGGGTGGCGGCCGCGCGATGGGCTTTGGGAAAAGCCGCGCCCGGATGCTGACCGAGAAACAGGGGCGCATCACGTTCGAGGACGTGGCCGGTATCGACGAGGCCAAGACCGAGCTGCAAGAGATCGTGGAGTTCCTGAAGGACCCGCAGAAATTCCAGCGCCTCGGCGGCAAGATCCCCAAGGGCGTGCTGCTCGTCGGCCCGCCCGGCACCGGCAAGACCCTGCTGGCCCGCGCCATCGCCGGCGAGGCCAATGTGCCCTTCTTCACCATCTCCGGTTCGGATTTTGTCGAGATGTTCGTCGGCGTCGGCGCCAGCCGCGTGCGCGACATGTTCGAGCAGGGCAAGAAGAACGCCCCCTGCATCATCTTCATCGATGAAATCGACGCCGTCGGCCGCCATCGTGGCGCGGGCCTGGGCGGCGGCAACGATGAGCGCGAGCAGACCCTGAACCAGATGCTCGTGGAGATGGACGGCTTCGAGAGCAATGAGGGCGTGATTCTGATTGCCGCCACCAATCGGCCGGACGTGCTGGATCCCGCTCTGCTGCGCCCCGGCCGCTTCGACCGCCAGGTGGTGGTGCCGAACCCCGATGTGCTCGGCCGCGAGAAGATCCTGCGCGTGCACATGCGCAAGGTGCCGCTGGCCAGCGATGTCGATCCGAAAACGATTGCCCGCGGCACGCCCGGCTTTTCCGGTGCCGATTTGGCGAACCTGGTCAATGAGGCAGCCTTGCTCGCCGCACGCCTGAGCAAGCGTGTGGTGGCGATGGCCGAGTTCGAGTTCGCCAAGGACAAGGTGATGATGGGCGCGGAGCGCCGCAGCCTGGTGATGAGCGATGCCGAGAAGGAAATGACCGCCTTCCACGAGGCCGGCCACGCCATCTGCTCGTTGTATGAGCCGGAATGCGATCCGATCCACAAGGCGACGATCATTCCCCGCGGCCGCGCTTTGGGTATGGTGATGAGCCTTCCCGAAGGTGATCGCTACTCCACCAGCAAAGCCAAGATGGTGGCGCAATTGGCCATGGCCATGGGCGGCCGCGTCGCCGAGGAACTGACCTTCGGGCCGGACAAGGTGAGCAACGGCGCCTCCGGCGACATCAAGATGGCCACCGACATGGCGCGCCGGATGGTGACCGAATGGGGCATGAGCAAGAATCTCGGCATGATCGCCTATGGCGACAACAGCCAGGAGCTTTTTCTCGGCCACTCGGTGCAGCAGAACAAGAGCGTCTCCGAGCATACCGCGCAGGAAATCGACCGCGAGATCAAGGAGATCATCGACACCGCCTACGCCAAGGCCACAAAGGTGCTCACCGATCACGCCGAGGAACTGAACCGCCTCGCGCGCGGGCTGCTGGAATATGAAACCCTCTCCGGCGAGGAAATCCGCACGGTGCTGCGTGGTGACCCCGTCATCCGCCGCGTCGTGGACGAACCCGCCCCCGAGCAGCGCCGCGCCAGCGTGCCAACCACCAGCCCGAAACCTTCGGCACTACCCCCAGGTCTCGACCCCGCGCCACAGCCCGGCTAAAATAGGTAAAAGTTCTTTGCTTCTTTCTTTCAAGAAAGAAGACTCTTCTTTTTTGAAAAAAAGAAGCAAAAAACTTTTACCTGTTGGGCTTCGGGTGCCATGACGACGGTGATGGCTGTACTGAATGTCACGCCGGATAGTTTCAGTGATGGTGGCTGTTACCGCGATCCTGTGGCGGCGGGGCTGGCCATGCTGGAACAGGGCGCTGACATCATCGATGTCGGCGGCGAAAGCACCCGGCCCGGTGCGGAGCCGGTGCCGCCGGAGGAGGAACAGCGGCGTATCCTGCCGGTGATCGCGGCACTCGCCCGGCGCGGCGCACGCATCTCCGCCGATACCCGCAACGCCGCCACCATGGCAGCCGCCCTCGATGCCGGTGCGGCCATCATCAACGACGTTTCAGCCCTGCGGCACGATCCGGAAGCGGCCCCGCTGCTGGCGCGTCGGGGTTGCCCCGTGATCCTGATGCACATGCGCGGCACACCCCAAACCATGGCCGAGCACGCCACCTACACCGACGTGGTGGCAGAGGTGCGCGCCGAACTGGAGGACCGGGTGGCCGAAGCCGAAGCCGCCGGCATCGCCCGCAACCATATCACGATCGACCCGGGCTTCGGCTTCGCCAAGACGCCAGCGCAAAGTCTGGCCCTGCTGCGCTGCCTTGGCGGGCTGGCCACGCTGGGCCTGCCCATCCTCGCCGGCGTATCGCGCAAAGGGTTCATCGGTCTCGCCGGAGGGGAAGTTCAGCCGGACCGCCGGGCGCCCGGATCGATCGCCGCCGCGCTCTTCGCCGTTTCGCAAGGCGCATCCATCGTACGCGTGCACGATGTCGCGCAGACCGTCCAGGCTCTGCGGGTCTGGCACGCGCTGGTTGCGTGCGGTAAGTAAGCAAGAGTTCTTTTTTGAAAAAAAGAACCAAAAAACTTCTATCCCTTTGCGCACGCTTCCGGAGAGGCGCGCGCCACGCGTAAAAGTTTTTTGCTTCTTTTTTTCAAAAAAGAAGACCTTTCTTTCTTCTGGATTGTCCATGCCCCGCAAACTCTTCGGCACCGATGGCATTCGCGGCCGCGCCAACACCGAACCCATGAGCCCCGAAACCGCGTTGCGCGTCGGCCTTGCCGCCGGCCTGCAATTCGTGCGCGGCAATCATCGCCATCAGGTGATCATCGGCAAGGATACGCGCCTGTCCGGCTACATGTTGGAGCCTGCGCTGGTGGCCGGCTTCACCAGTGCCGGCATGGATGTGCTGCTGGTCGGCCCGCTGCCTACGCCGGCGATTGCCATGCTCACCCATAGCATGCGCGCCGATCTCGGCGTGATGATCTCCGCCAGCCACAACGCCTTCGAGGATAACGGCATCAAGCTGTTCGGCCCGGATGGTTTCAAACTCTCGGACGAGACCGAGATCGCCATTGAAGCGCTGATGCAGTCCGATCTCTCCGGGCGGCTTGCGGCCCCCACCAAGCTCGGCCGTGCCCGCAGGCTGGAGGATGCGGCCGGCCGCTATATCGAAAGCGCGAAGGCCAGTTTTCCCCGTGGCCTGACGTTGGATGGGCTGCGGATCGTCGTCGATTGCGCCAACGGTGCCGCCTACCGGGTGGCCCCCACCGTGCTGGCCGAACTTGGCGCGGAGGTGATCCGCATCGGAGTCTCGCCGGATGGGTTCAACATCAATAAGGACTGCGGCAGCACCCAGCCCTCCGCGCTATGCCGCGCCGTGCTTGCCCATTCCGCCGATCTCGGCCTGGCGTTGGATGGCGATGCGGACAGGGTGATCCTGGCTGACGAGCGTGGCGAGCTGATTGATGGCGACCAGGTGCTTGCCCTGATCGCCCAATCCTGGGCGCGTGCCGGCCGGCTGCGTGGCGGCGGCGTGGTTGCCACGGTGATGTCCAATCTCGGGCTGGAGCGTTTCCTGGCCGCCGATGGCCTGTCGCTGGAACGCACGCGCGTGGGCGACCGCTATGTGGTTGAGCGCATGCGGGAGACCGGGATCAATATCGGCGGCGAGCAATCCGGCCACATGATCCTCTCCGATTTTACCACCACGGGTGACGGCCTGGTCGCTGCCTTGCAGGTGCTGGCGGTGCTGGTGGCCGAAGCCCGCCCGGCCAGCGAGGTGTGCCGCAGATTCGCCCCTTTGCCGCAACGCCTCCGCAACGTGCGCTTCGCCGGCGGCCAACCGCTGAACGATCCGCGCGTTCTGGCTGCCAAGCGTGATGTGGAGCAGCGTTTGGCGGGCACTGGCCGCTTGTTGCTGCGCCCCAGCGGTACCGAGAAGCTGATCCGCGTGATGGCCGAAGGCGAGGATGAAGCCCTGGTGGTGCGTGTGGTGGATGAGCTCTGTGCAGTGATCGAATCCGCTGCCGCCCTGGAGGCTGCTGCGGATTGATCGATCTTGCGCGGCCTGGCCGTGTGCTGATCGTCGCCGGATCCGATTCCGGTGGCGGCGCCGGGATTCAGGCCGATATCAAGACCGTGATGGCCCTGGGCGGCTTCGCCACCACGGCGGTGACGGCACTGACGGCACAGGACACGCGCGGGGTGCATGGTGTATTCGCAGCGCCGCCCGACTTCGTGCGCCTGCAGATGCGCTGCGTTCTGGACGATATCGGCGCCGATGCGTTCAAGACCGGCATGCTTGCCGATACCGGCGTGATCGAGGCTGTCGCTGAGGTATTCGCCGGGTTTGCCGACATCCCCTTCGTGCTGGATCCGGTGATGGTGGCCAAGGGCGGCCACGCGCTGATCGCCGAGGGCGCGGTGGCGACCCTGCGCGCGTTGTTGATGCCGCTCGCCACCCTGATCACCCCGAACGTGCCCGAAGCCGAGATCCTGGCGGGCATGGAGATCACCGGGCAAGCCGACCAGCGCCGCGCCGTGGACAGGCTGATGGCCATGGGCGTGCGCGCCGTTCTGCTGAAAGGCGGCCATCTGCATGGCCGCGTTCTGACCGATGTGCTGGCCACGGGTGATGGCGTGGAGGTTTTCACCGGCCTGCGGATCGACACGCGCAGCACCCACGGCACCGGCTGCACCATGGCCAGCGCCATCGCCACGGGCCTGGCTCAGGGATGGGCGCTCGGCCCGGCAGTACGGCGCGCGCACGCCTATGTGCGATCGGCTATTCTGCATGCGCCCGGCCTCGGCACGGGCCACGGGCCGCTGGATCACGGCGCCGGCTGGCGCATGGAGGGGTGAGATGAACCTGGCCTACTGGGTGGTGGATGCCTTCACCGACACGGTGTTCGCCGGCAACCCGGCCGCGGTGGTGCTGCCGCCATCCGCCCTGCCGGATGCGCTGATGCAGTCCATAGCCGCCGAGAACAATCTCAGTGAGACCGCCTTCGCGGTGCCCGAGGGCGATGCCTACCGCCTGCGGTGGTTCACCCCCACAATGGAGGTGGATCTGTGCGGCCACGCGACGCTCGCCACCGCTTTTGTGTTGGCGGCGCGTGGGGATGCGGGGCCGTTTCGTTTCCACACCCGCGCCGGCCTTCTGACCGCTGCCCTTGTGGAAGGCGGCATTGAGCTCGATTTCCCCGCCCGCACATGGTCGCAGATCGACTGGCCAGAGGGCATCGAGGCGGCCCTGGGCGCCCGGCCGTTGCGGGTTCTGCAATCGGCCGACCTGATCGCTGTGTTGGATAGCCCCGAGCGCGTGGCGGCTTTGGCACCCGACATCGACGCCATCAAGCGCCTGCCCGGCGGCGCCGTGATCGTTACCGCCGCGGGTGGTAGGGGTGCCGACATCACCAGCCGCTATTTTGCCCCTGCCTACGGCATTGCCGAGGATCCCGTCACCGGCGCCCTGCACACCCAGGTTGTCCCTTACTGGGGATTTTGTCTCGGCCGCGACCGCCTCGTCTGCCGCCAGGCCAGCGCCCGCGGCGGCACCATGACCTGCACGCTCGCCGCCGACCGCGTTCGCCTAGCCGGCACCGCCGTGCTCTACGCAAGCGGCGAGATCATCCTGCCCGGCTGAAGGAAGGTAAGAAAAGGACTTCTTTTTTGAAAAAAAGAAGCAAAAAACTTTTATCCCTTTGCCCTGGCCGTCGATCCGACACGCCAGCCACAGTGCGGCTGCCAAGGGTTAAAAGTTTTTTGGTTCTTTTTTTCAAAAAAGAACACTTCCTCATCTTCCTACCCAAACAACACCGACGCCTTCAAAATCGTCATATAAAACCCCCACGCCAGCGGCAGCCCCACCGCCAGCCAGGCCAGCGGCATCGCCAGTCCCACGCGCGTGGGCGCCTGCGCCAAATTCGGCCGGGTGAACGTGGCGTGCACCGGTTCCACCGTGGTGAACCAGTGTGCCTTCACCGGCCGGATCAGCAGGTTGCAGATCAGGCCCGCCACCAGCAGCCCCGCCAGGATATACATCGTGTGGTCGTACACGTTGCGGCGCGCCACGCCGGCGGCGATCTGCGCCTCGCGAAGTTGCGTCACCAGCACCGGCCCGATCACGCCGGCCGCGGACCAGGCCGTGAGCAGCCGCCCGTGGATCGCGCCCACGAATCCGGTGCCGAACAGATCCGCCAGATAGGCCGGCACGGTGGCGAACCCGCCGCCATACATCGACAGGATGATGCCGAACGCCAGCGCGAACAGCGCCTTGCTGCCCGCCCCCGCCAGGCTGGGCACGGCCGCATACAGAACGATGCCGAGCAGGAAGAACGTCGCATACGTGGCCTTGCGGCCGATATGGTCGGAGAACGAGGCCCAGGCGAAGCGCCCGATGATATTGAACAGCGAGAGGAACCCCGCGAACCCGGCAGCCACACCCACCACCAGCTTCAACTGCGGCGGCGTGAGCTGCGTGAAGCCCACGCCCGGCTGCCCGATCAGCGAGCCGGCGAAGATTTCCTGCAACATGGGGCTGGCCATATCCAGCACGCCGATGCCTGCGGACACGTTCAGGCACAGCACGCCCCACAGCAGCCAGAATTGCGGTGTGCGCAGCGATGCATTCAGCGGCACCGATCGCAGCGATTCATGCCCGGCCACCGGCGCCGCCATGCCGGCTGGCACATAGCCATTGGGTGGCACGCGATAGCCGAAGGCGCCGCCGACCATGAACACGAAATAGATCGCCGCCAGCACCAGGAAGGTCTGCCACACGCCGGCGCCGCCGGACCCATGGAAATACCCCATCAGCCGGGCGGAAAGCGGGCTGCCGATCATTGCCCCGCCGCCGAATCCCATGATGGCCATGCCGGTTGCCATGCCGCGCCGATCGGGGAACCATTTGATCAGGGTGGAGACCGGCGAGATATACCCCAGGCCCAGACCCACGCCGCCGATCACCCCGCCGCCGAGCAGCAGCAGCCATAATTGGTGCGCGTAGACCCCCAGCGCCGCCACCACCAGCCCGCCCGGCCAGCAGATTGCCGCCACCACCCCGGCGCGGCGCGGCCCCGCCCGCTCCAGCCAACCGCCCCAGATCGCCGCTGACGCGCCCAGGAACACGATGCCCAGCGTGAAAACCCAGCTGACATCGGCCACTTTCCAGTCGCAGCTGGTGGTGGTGAGTTTGCCCAGGAAGGACATATCCGCCGGGCACGCCACCGGATGCGCGCCGCCTACCGCCTGGCTCAGCGGCAGCCAGAACACGCTCATGCCGTAGATCATGCCGATACATAGATGGATGGCGAGTGCTGCCGGCGGCAGCTTCCAGCGATTGAAGCCGGGCCCCGCGACGGTGCGTGCGCGGCTCAGCAGGCCAGGCCGTTCCCCGACTGTGGCGTCCATTGATTATCTCCGTTTCCTCTTGGGCACAGCAAAGCAAGCGGCGGCAAACCGCGCAATCCCGGGGCTGGCCTCGGTCGCCGGGTTTGCCTAACTTGAGGTGTTATCCACCCCACGTGATCGGCCCCTGCCGCTATGCTCCGCCGCTTGATTCTTTGCCACACCGCGGAGACCCTCGGCGAGCATGTGCGTGACTTCCTCGCGGCCGATGATTTCGCGCTCAATCTGGAAGCCGCGTTCGAGGCCGGCGTGCTGCCGCCGGATGCTTTGGCCTATTGCGCCGATCTGGCCTGCGAGCGGGTTCTGTTCTCCTGCCATACGCGCGACGATATGCGGGCCATCCTCGCGGCACCGTTTATGTATACGGAACAGTTCCGGCGCGTCCGCTCGATCACCTCGGTGCCGTTTGAACGCCTGGCGGAGTTGTTGCCGCCGGCCGAGCCCATGCAGCCGACGCTGGTTTTCTCGCCGGGCCGCACAGGTTCGACCCTGCTGGTTCGCATGCTGACCGCTTCGGGCGTCGCCGCTGTTTCCGAACCCGACATGCTGGCGCAGATGGCTCAACTGCCCCGCGCGCTGGCGCGGATGCTGCCGCAAGGCACACGGGAAGCGCTTTGTAGCGCCTGCGTGGCCCTGCTGGCCCGCGAATTGGGGCCGCGCACCGTGATCAAGCTGCGCAGCCATTGCAATGAGCGGCCGCTGGTGCTGGTGCGGGCGCTGCCCGGCTGTCGCGCCGTGTTCATGGTGCGCGGCATCGCTCAATGGGCACTCTCCCGCCATCGGGTGTTCCAGGAATCGCCGATGGACGTGGCCTACACGCTTCGCCATGCCATTGATGCGCTCGACAAGCTGCGTTTCGCCTGCGCGGACTTCACACTGGTGTGGTTTGAGGACCTGATCGCCCGCCCGCTGGAAACGCTGCGCGCCATCGCGCCGCATGCCGATCTCGACCCGGCCGGGATCACCGCCGTTCTGCGGGCCGATTCTCAGGAAGGCACCATCGTTGCCCGCAGCGAAGTTGCCGGCCGCACCATCGATGAAAACTTCCTGCCCGCCCTCCCCGCCGCGTGGCAGGAAGCCAGCGCCAGCGCCGAATGGAGCGCCCCGACGCAGGCACTGCTGGCGGAGATGTGGCGGCGGTAAGAGAGAAGATCGTAGCACGGACGACATGCGGGATGATGGCCGGTGATCACAATGGCCATACATCCCCAATCTTGGGCGACCAACCCCGCCCCCCGAAAGCGCCGGGCTTGTGCCGGCACCGATCGGACGGTAACGCTTCCCACGGGTCACGCCCTCCCACCGGGGCGCTTCTCTTCTGAAAGGGAGGGCGGTTGATGGCAAACGCCACGAAACCGGAATTGCGTCCGCAAAATCCCCATTTCTCCTCTGGCCCTTGCGCCAAACGGCCCGGCTGGACATTGGCAGCCATCGATGGCGCCCATCTCGGCCGCAGCCACCGCGCTGGCGCACCCAAAGCCGCCCTCGCCGAGGTGATCGCCCGCTCCCGCGCCATCCTCGGCCTGCCGGCGGATTGGAAACTCGGCATCCTCCCCGGTTCCGATACCGGCGCCTTCGAAGCCGCCATGTGGTCGCTGCTCGGCGCGCGGGGGGTGGACGTGCTCTCCTTCGAGAGTTTCTCCGAAGGCTGGGCCACCGATGCCGTCAAACAGCTCAGGATCGATGCACGTGTGCTCGCGGCCCCCTATGGCGAGCTGCCCAACCTCGCCGCCATCGACTTCGCGCGCGATGTCGTGCTGTGCTGGAACGGCACCACCAGCGGCGTGTGCCTGGGCAACGGCGATTTCATCCCGGCGGATCGCCAAGGCCTCGTGTTATGCGACGCCACCTCCGCCGCCTTCGCCATGGACCTGCCATTTGACAAACTCGATGTGGTCACCTGGTCCTGGCAGAAAGTGCTCGGCGGCGAGGCGGCCCACGGCATGCTCGCCCTTTCCCCGCGCGCGGTGGCCCGGCTGGAGACCTATAAACCCGCTTGGCCTCTGCCGAAAATCTTCCGCCTGACCAAAGGCGGCGAACTGATCGATGGCATTTTCGCCGGTGAAACCATCAACACGCCCTCCATGCTCTGCGTGCAGGACGCGATCGACGGCCTGCGCTGGGCCGAGTCCGTCGGTGGCCTGCCCGGCCTGATCGCCCGCTCCCAGGCCAACCTCGCCTGTATCGCCGCCTGGGTCGGCCGTAGCGCCTGGGCGGATTTCCTCGCAGTGCTGCCGCAACACCGGTCCAGCACCTCGATCTGCCTGAAGATCGTGGCGCCATGGTTCACCGCACTGCCGCCCGATGCGCAGGCTGATACTGCGAAGAAACTCGCCGCCTTGCTGGAAAAGGAAGGCGTGGCGCTGGACATCGCCGCCTACCGTGATGCCCCGCCTGGCCTGCGAATCTGGGGCGGCGCCACGGTGGAAACCGCCGATATCGCGGCACTTCTGCCGTGGCTGGATTGGGCGGCGGCGCATCTGGCCAGCGCGCAGTTGCTCTCGGCGGCGGAGTAAGAAAGAGTTCTTTTTTGAAAAAAAGAACCAAAAAACTTTTACCTATTGCGCACGCTTCCGGCGAGTCCGCGACAGCACAGTCAAAAGTTTTTTGCTTCTTTTTTTCAAAAAAGAAGACTCTTCCTTCTTGGATTATATTCAATGCCCAAGGTCCTCATCAGCGACAAGCTTTCACCCGCTGCGATCGCGATCTTCCGCAACCGCGGCATCGAGGCCGACGTCATCACCGGCCTCACGCCCGCCGGCCTGCGCGCCATCATCGGCAGCTATGATGGCTTGGCCATCCGCTCCGCCACCAAGGTGACGAAGGAGTTGCTCGAGGCCGCCACAAACCTCAAAGTGGTCGGCCGCGCCGGCATCGGCGTGGATAATGTGGATCTCAAATCCGCAACCGCCCGTGGCGTGGTGGTGATGAACACGCCGCACGGCAATTCCATCACCACCGCCGAACACGCCATTGCCATGATGTTCGCGCTTGCCAGGCAGATCCCCGAAGCGACCGCCTCCACCAAATCCGGCAAATGGGAAAAGAACCGCTTCATGGGCACCGAGCTTACCGGCAAGGTGCTGGGCCTGATCGGCGCCGGCAATATCGGCTCCATCGTTGCCGATCGCGCACAGGGACTGCACATGCGGGTGATCGCGTTCGATCCCTATCTTTCGGAAAAGCGTGCGCTGGACATGGGTGTCGAGAAACTTGAGCTGGACGAGGTTCTCGCCCGCGCCGATTTCATCACCCTGCACACGCCGCTGACGGAGGCGACGCGCAACATCATCTCCCGCGCTGCACTCGCCAGATGCAAACGCGGCGTGCGGATCATCAACTGCGCCCGCGGCGGCCTGATCGATGAGGCAGCCCTCGCCGAAGCGATCGAATCGGGCCAGGTGGGCGGGGCCGCACTCGATGTGTTCGAAACCGAGCCGGTCAATGCAAGCCCGCTCTTCGCGTTCGAGAACGTGGTCTGCACGCCGCATCTCGGTGCCTCAACCAACGAAGCGCAGGAGAATGTAGCCTTGCAGGTTGCCGAGCAGATCAGCGACTTCCTGCTCACCGGCGCGGTCACCAACGCCATCAACACCGCTTCCGTCAGTGCCGAGGAAGCGCCGCGCCTGCGGCCATATCTGGATCTGGTGCAGCTGCTCGGCTCGTTTGCCGGGCAGTTGACCCGGTCGGTGGATGGCGTGATTCGCAAGATCGCCATCGATTACGAAGGCGCGGTGGCCGCCCTGAACCAAAAGCCGCTTACCGCCTCGGCCCTGGCGGGGCTGCTCACGCCCGTCCTCGCCGGCGTGAAAATGGTGAACGCTCCGGTTGCCGCGCGCGAGCACGGCATCGACGTTTCCGAAACGGTGCATAAGCGGCCGAGTGAATATCAAACCCTCGTGCGTATCACCGTCAGCACCGATCGCGGCGAGCGGGCAGTCGCGGGCACCTTGTCCGCCGGCAACAAGCCGCGCCTGGTGGAGGTTAAGGGTATCAACGTGGAGGCCGATTTCAGCCCGCACATGCTCTATGTGACGAACCAGGACAGGCCTGGATTCATCGGCCGCTTCGGCGAAACCCTTGCACGGCATGGGATCAACATCGCCACCTTCCATCTCGGTCGGTCAGCCGCGGGTGGCGACGCCATCTGCCTCGTTTCTGTGGACGATGACGTCACCGAATCTGTGCTTGCGGAAATCCGCGCGCTGCCACTGGTGATGCAGGCGATGGCATTGCAATTCTAAAAACTGAAAGAAAAGGAAGGTCTTATTTTCTGAAGAAAAGAAGCAAAAGACTTTTTGATTTGCTGTTGCGGACTCCCCGGAAAATACTCCTTGAGATTAGGGTTCGTGCAGGCTCTCCCCGAGCCCCCGCGTGATCGGCGCGAGAAAATACCCTAGCACCGTGCGCGCGCCTATCTTCACTTCCGCATCCACCGTCATCCCCGGAATCAGCGCCGCGCCACGCGGCAATTGCCGCAATGCAGTGTCAGTCAGCGCGATGCGCACGCGATGCACGGCACCGCCTTCAATTCCCCCGCGTCCCGGAAACGACTCTTCCCCGATCGACCGTACCACGCCATGCAGCATGCCATGGCGCTGATACGGAAACGCATCAACCTTCACCAGCACCGGTTCGCCCTCGGCCAGATTGCCGATATCTGCTGAGCTTATTGAAACATCGGCAATCAGGGGCGCGCCTGCCGGCAGAATCGTCATCAGCGGTTCTGCCTCATGCAGGACCGATCCTCCCGCCCGGGGTGCCACATCCAGCACAATGCCGTCCGCCGGCGCCACCAACCGGATCAGATCGTGCAGCCGCCTCGCTTTGGCCATCGCCGTGTCGATGCGCGTCTGCTCCGCCCGGGCTGAGATCAGATCTTCCATCGCCTCGCGCTGCCATTGCGCGATATAGGCTTGACGATCCGCATATGCGGCATCGATCCCGCGCGCCAGCTCCGCCATGCGGTCCCGCGCTCCCTGCAGGTCGCGCTCAGCCTGGATACGGTTGTTCTCGGCCTCCAGGAATTGCAGTTTTGAGCCAACCTCTCGACGCAACAGCTCGCCCCGTATGCTCGCCACGCTGCTGGCCAGCGTAAGCTGCTTGCCCAGCGCCGCCACCGTATTGCGTGCGGTCGCCAATTCCGCCGTGTCGCGCGCGATGGTATCGTTGAACGAGGCCACGCGTTGCGCGAATTCCCGGCTGCGCTTGAGGTGGAATCCGGCCTCCATCGCGCCCGCCGCATCCCCGGGCGGCAAAGCCTCCCGGGCGCTATCGGAAAGTTCCACCTTCAGCCGCCATATGCGGGCCGCTACAGCTGCCGCCTGGTCACGCAATCCTTCAAGATCCGCATCGGCAAAGGTGGGATCCAGCGTCGCCACCACCTGCCCACGCACCACATGGTCGCCGGCGCGCACCCGCAATGTGCGGATGATCGCGCGCTCCATCGGTTGCAACACGAAGGGGGGCGTATCCGCCTGCAACGTCCCGGTGCCCGTCACCATCATGTCGGTCTGCGCGACCGAGGCCACCAGCACCAGCGCCGCCAGAAACCCGGCGGCCAGCCAGGTGGTGCTGCGCAGAAATCGCGGCGGCGGCGCGGCCAGCACCGCTTCCAGATCGGTCTGGAAGGGGATCGCGTCCGGCAGCAGGGTGCGGCTGATTTGGTTCATGATAGAGAAAGTAGGGAAGAATGTTCTTTTTTGAAAAATAGAACCAAAAAACTTTTGTCCCTTTGCGTACGCTTCCGGCGAGTCGCGCACCAACAGGTAAAAGTTTTTTGCTTCTTTTTTTCAAAAAAGAAGGCCTTCCTTCCCCTCATGCGTGCATATGCTCCGTCTGCTGCGCCCACAGCACCCGATACACCTCGCACCGCTCCAGCAACGCGGCATGCGGCCCAAAATCCACCACGCGCCCGCGCCCCAGCACCAAAATTGAATCCGCCTTCACCAGTGAGGAAAGCCGATGCGACACCACGATCATCGTCCGCCCGCGCGCGATCTCCTTGAGATTGGCTTGCAGGATGGCCTCGCTTTCCGGATCAAGCGCGCTCGTCGCCTCGTCGAAGATCAGCAGCCGTGGCCGTGTCAACAACGCGCGCGCAATGGAAAGCCGCTGCTTCTGCCCGCCGGAGAAATTTACCGCCCCTTCCGCGATCTGCGTCTCGTAGCCCATCGGCAGACGGTCTATGAATTCATCCGCACCCGCCAGCCGCGCGGCCTCCACCACCGCTTCCAGCCGCGCGGTCGGCACGCTGGCTGCAATGTTGTCCCGGATCGTGCCACGAAACAGAAAACTGTCCTGCAGCACCACGCCCACATTGCGCCGCAAATACCCCAGATCGATATGGCGAATATCTTGGCCGCTCAGCCGGATCATGCCCGCCTGCGCCGATTGAATGCCCTGAATCAGCCGGATCAGCGTTGTCTTGCCCGATCCCGATCGCCCCACCACGCCGATCACCTCACCCTCGCGCACATGAAAGGAAACGCGATCCAAGGCGCTGCCCACCGCCTGCGGATACCGGAAACTCACCTGGTCGAACTCCACATCGCCGGTGATGGGGGGCATGATGGTCTTGGCATCGTCCGCCCGTTCCGGCGGATGATCCATTACGGTCGCCAGCATCCGCGCCGATAGTGCGGTTTCCTGGTATTCGTTGATCAGCGTGACAATCTGCAGGAGCGGCCCGCTCACGCGTGACGCAAGCATGGTGAACGCGATCAACGCCCCCATGCTCAGCCGCCCGGAAAATACCGACTCGGCGCCAAGCCCGAGCACGGTGATCTGCATGACCCGCTCAAGCCCGCTGGTGATCACGCCGGCGGCCGCGCCGATTTTGCCAACCAGCGCATGCCGCCCCACGGATTGCGCCACCGCACCATCCCAATCCGCCTGCCGCACGCTTTCCATCGCCAGCGATTTGATGGTGCGCATGCCGTGAATGGTTTCCACCAGATGCGCCTGGCGCAAACCTTCGGCCATGTAGAGATTGTTCAGCGCGTGCTTGAAACTCGGCACCAGCACCGCGATCACCGCGGCAATGCAAGCGGCGAACCCCAGCACCACCAGGAAAAGTGTGAGATCATAGGTGGCGAGCAGCGCCATCAGCACCGGCAGCGTAGTGCAATCTAGCATCACCTGAAACAGCCGGCCGGTCAGAAAATTGCGCAACCTGTCCGTCTGCTGCATGTGCCGTGCCAGCACGCCCGCCGTGTTGGATTCGAAGAATGGCATCGGCAGGCTCAGCAGCCGCGCGAACACGCGTGAGGCGATGGCTGCATCCACCTTGGTGCTCACATGCAGCATCAGCCGTTGCCTCACATAGCCGAACAGCCCGTCGAACAGCGTCACTGTCAGGAAGATCAGCACCACCGCGAACAGCGTGTGCGTGGCACGGTAGGGGATCACCTTCTCGATGATGACCTGGTATAGCAGCGGCGTTGCCAGCGCGATCAGGTTGGAAGCAATGGCGGCAATCGCCACGTCACGCATATGGGCCCGATACGGGATGATCTGGCGCACGAACCAGCCAAGCCCGAACGGTGCTTCCGTGCCAGAGTGGCTTTTCGCGGGTCTCACCAGCATCAGCGTGCCGGTCCATTCCGGCAGGAACCGCTCGCGCTCCAGAACCAGCAGCCCCAGCGTTTCCAGCGCCGGGTTCAGTACCGCCAGTTTCAGGTCCGGACCAGTACCGAGCAGGCCTGCCACCACCACCCAGCTTCCGTCCTGCATCAACGCCAGTAAGGGATATGCCGTGCCGAGCGTTTGGAATACGGCCCAGGCGCGCCCGGTCAGCAGACGCGATCGTAAGCCGCTCTGCTTCAGCAACCGCGCCATGACGCGCGCGCCGCCGCCGGGCGCATGCTGCAACGTGCTGGCGCCCTGGGCTAGCCGATCGGTGTTGAAGGCTGCGCCGTAATGCGCCGCGATCAGGAACAGGCAACGTAGCGCCGTCAGATGCGGCGCCATCGGGGGGGCATCGTTGCGGAGGTGCGACATTCAGCGCGTGCGGCCGGCGAGGCGCGCGCCAACGTCCCAAAGTTTTTTGCTTCTTTTTTTCAAAAAAGAAGGCCTTCCTTACGCCGCCAGCCGGCGCGCGGTTGGGTCCCACAGCAGCGAATCCGCCGCCACCGGCGAAACTGCGTCGCGATACGCCAGCCGTGCGCGATACCACTCCGCGAGCTGCATGCCACCGTGCCAGTCAGGCCGCTCCCGATCCGGTTCGCAGCCGATCTCGTGATACAGCTTCAGGTTCGTCAGCGCCGGTACCGGCAGGCGGCGGCCGCAGTAATCGTCCCACATGACTGCGAATAATTGTTCAAGGTTGCGCGCGAGCAGGGTGGTATCGAACAGCACGCAATCATCGCGGCGATAGCGCAGGATCGTGCGCAGTGCGTTGCGCAATTGCGCATCCAGCCCAATCCGGATTGCGGTGCGCTGGTAGTGGTCGGCATCGCGGCACACGAGGTCGGGCAGGCTCGCGGCATGCAGCAGGCTACCGCAGACGCGTGCCGGAAAACTCTCGCCCATAAAGGTCACCACCGGGACGCCCATCCACAGCGCGTCCGATGCCGTCGTGTGCGCGCCATAGGGCGAGGTATCGAGAAACAGGTCGGCCAGGCGGTAGCGCGCCAGATGCTCGGGATTATTCCGCCGCGGCGCGAACACGATCCGCTCCTGCGCGATCCCGCCAGAAGCCGCGTGCGCGCGCAGGCGGCCGGACGTCTCCTCGTTCGTTGCCAGCAGCCACAGCACGCTGCCCGGCACGCGCGCCAATATGCCGAGCCAGCGATCGAACACGGCACGCGTAATTTTGTTGGCGCCGTTGAAGCAGCAATACACCATCGCCTCGTCCGGCAGGCCGCAATCCCGCCGCGTCGGTGTCTCTGCCGACACAATCCGGTGCGGGTCTGTCGGTTGGTAACATGGCAGACGAAGCACTTTTTCCGAATAATAGATCTCATGCCCGGGGGGAATGATGTGCCTGTCGGCGATGATATAATGATGGTGCGGCGTGCCCATCGTGCCCGGAAATCCCAGCCAGTTCACGATGATCGGGGCAGGGCGCAGAGCGACCAGGCGGGTACGCGCATCGCGCGTGTAGCCGTTCAGATCGACAAGAATATCGATCCGGTCTGCCACGATGCGGGCGGCCGCCTGCTGGTCGCTCATCGCCGCGATGTCGGTCCAGTGGTCTACGCCGGCGCGTATCCGTGTCTGCGTCGCATCGCCGCTTGTCGGGCCTGTATAATAGGCGAACACCTCCACTTGGCTGCGATCATGCAGAGCGTACAGCCCCGCGGTGAGAAACCCCACTGCATGGTCGCGCAAATCGGAGGAGAGATAGCCCACGCGCAGCCGGCGGCTATTTTCCCCCTCCGGCGCCGGCCAGCTTCCCACGGTGAGCGATCGGCAGGCGGCTTGCTCCACCTCCTGCACGTAGCTGCGATGTGCGTTGGCCAGTTGCAGCACCGGATCATCCGCGAAGGCAGCCAGCGATAGAGGCGACATGGATTTCATGAGCTGTGCGCGGGAAAGGCTGCCGAAAGGTTCCACGATCGGCCAGCGGCATTGAGCCTGGCGCAGCGCAATCCAGTGCTGGATCGCGTCCGGCTGGGTGGGCTGCAATTCCAGGCTCTGGCGAAGGGCATTCTCGGCCGGTTCCTCGCAATGCGCGGCTTCCAGAACCCGCCCGATCTGTTTCCAGGCGGTCACCTTCCAGGTCAGCGTATCGGCCGTCACCGCGGTCGGCGCATGCGCCGCCAGCAGCCATTGCCGCACCGCCTCATCCCGCGCGCCCAGCCGCTCCAGCACGGTGCCGAGATTGATGTGGGGCGCCAGAAAATCCGCCTTCGCCGCCGCGGCGCGCCGGTAGATTTCAGCCGCCGCCTCCAGCCGGCCTGCATCGGCCAGCCCCACCCCGTAATTGAACAGTACGGCGTACAACACTGGATGGCTGGGGTTGTGCTCGATCCAGAGCGCGTAGAGGTCCAGCGCTTGCTCCACCGCTTTCGTGGTTGTCAGGGCTTCGGCCGTGGCGATCAGATCCACCACGCTCATGTCGCCGCGGCACGCCCGCTCTCGCGCGCTCTCCAGCCGGTGCAGCGCGTCGTCGGGCAGGGCCCGAAGGCTTTGTTCACGATCTGACAGGGCAGGCTCTCCTCGGGCAGCCACAGACTGCGCTCTGGGTTTATTATGCGAGCGCAAGACTTACCGGGGCGTTATCGCGTCCGCCGCGCTCAGGGTGATGAGTCCGTCTCAAATCCTGCGACAGCTTCACCTCGCATTCATAGAGTCATCCTACGGTCGAGCCGCGGGGCCCACCCTGCGTCGAGATGCTGGAGCTTTTGCGACCATGGCTTCCCTGATCACCAGCTTGAACACCACTGAGATTTCCGAGCTGACGACCACGGCCGTCGCCGCGCTGACCTCCACGGACATGGATGCCTTTCTCGCCACGCAGGTGAATGCTCTCACCACCACGCAGATTGTGGTGCTCAATTCCACCCAGCTCAGCTATTGGGTAGCCACCCAGATCGTCGGTCTCAGCACCACCGATATCGGCGCGCTGCTCACATCGCAGGTGGATTCGCTGTCCACCACCCAGCTTCTGGCCCTTACCACCAGCCAGCTTGGCGGGTTCACAAGCGCTGAGCTGGGCGTGCTGACCACCACGCAGATCGCCGGCCTCACCAGCACGGTGATGGGCGCTCTTTCCACCACGCAGCTGGGCGGCCTGAGCTCCACCCAGGTGGCGGCGCTGAAGACCACGGCCCTCGAAGGCCTCACCACCACCGATCTCGCGGCGCTGACCACCACGCAGCTTGCCGGGCTGACCAGCACGGAGCTGGCCTCGCTTGCCACCACGCAGCTGCCCGGCTTCTCCACCACCGATCTGGCGGCGCTGACCACCACGCAGCTCACCGGCCTGACCTCGGCGCAGCTGGGCAATCTCAGCACCACCCAGCTTGGCGCCTTCCACAGCACCCAGATCACCGCGCTGACCACCACCCAGCTGGCCGGCCTCACCAGCACCGAACTCGGCGCGATCAGCACCACGCAGCTGGGCGGCCTGACCTCCACCCAGGTGACGGCGCTGACCACCACGCAGCTCACCGGCATCACCACCACCGAACTCGGGGCCCTTTCCAACACCCAGCTGGATGCGCTCAGCACCACCCAGCTTCTGTCCCTCTCCACCGCGCAACTCGGCGGCTTCAGCAGCGCCGAGCTCGGCGTGCTGACCACCACGCAGATCGCCGGCCTCACCAGCACGGTGATGGGCGCGCTTTCCACCACGCAGCTGGGCGGCCTGAGCTCCACCCAGGTGGCGGCGCTGAAGACCACGGCCCTCGAAGGCCTCACCACCACCGATCTCGCGGCGCTGACCACCACGCAGCTTGCCGGGCTGACCA